>JGI24006J15134_10000102_pt1 | contig 77677 bp, 103 predicted proteins | sample LinPmetageLP53_FD_15134 | JGI IMG/M metagenome (IMG submission 15134)
CGTGGGCTTTGGTGGTCATCCACATTCTTTGGCACTGGCTTCGGATCGGCTTGGGAGCGCAGAGATCGGTCAAGACAATATGACCATCAAAGTTGCGATCATTGACATATTTGGTGGGAGCATCAAAGCACGTTCCACCACACATCACGCGCTCGGTCTTTTGGGTCTTGCCCTTTTTCCAGACATAAACCTTATCCTCCGCAACCACAGTATCAAATGGTACCACGGTAAACTCTGCGATCTCGGCCAACTTATTTAACTCACCGAAAAAGGCGGCAAGCATCGCATCATCCACAGATCCAGATTGGTCGATACTGATCGCAATCTTGGCGTGACGACGGACGCGCTTGCCGGGATGGACGCGAGGATAACGCTTGTTCAAGCGGCGCGGAGTACTGCGCTTGTCGCTGCGTTGTGAAGTTTTAACGAAGTACCGTAGCACCTTGCGCCAATCAACTTTTGAGGCGATACGATCCATAATATCTTTTCTCATTGATGACGATACGGTTCCCCAGTTGCGCGCCTTCTCCGCTTCTTCGGCGGCCTTCTTGAGAGTTTCCTTCAAACGCTCCTTAGCGATCTCTTGGGTGGTACCATCGGCCTCACCGAAACCTTCATGGCTGTCAAAGCTGTCGGTGTCGCCAAAAGGATCCCCGCCTTCACCGGGTTCGCCATCGCCGTCCTGTTCCTGTTCCTGTTCCTCAGCCATCTTTTTAAGAGCGTTCAAATACCACTCATATGATTTATGGGTTGGAAGGTCAGCAAACAGCTTGCCTTCGCCGGGGATGCAAGCCTTCATCGGCTCACCCTTTCCACTCTTATCGACCACAATGATCGGGCCAGGGTTTGCCTCATTGGGCAACTCGTTGGCGATGTGACTGTTGATCGCAAGGTCCATCGCGATGTTATCGATCCGCTTCAGGCCATCAGCCGGCTTACGGTTGGTCACATGCTCTAAGATCAGGTGATAAAACTCATGCTTCAGAACACCCAACTTGTGAGTATCGCTGAGAGAAGCAAAAAACTCAGGATTATACAGTAGCTCAAACTGGGCCGTGACTGGATTCACTCGCACACCAGCGGTCGGCACTTCGTAGCTGGAGCGTTTGTCGATACGACGCGAGAGGCCAGCGAAAAATGGTTCGCGCATAAGCAAACGAGCCATATGCTTATTCAGGTCAAAGGTCTTAGGTGCGTCCTCTGCGATCTCGGTTGGCTCAGTTTCTTGGTCGAACTCTGGAATGTCAGTTTTGGTGGTCATAGTCGTTTTTTCCTTTCTATACCTATAATATAGCACCGAAAAGGGCTATCGTCAAGGCGAAAGTTGTCAAGAGAGTGTCAAGGAGTTATTCGCCAAGTCAGTGCTATAGAAAAAGCGTTATTTGGCGATCCAGTAGAACACGGAACATTATAGTATGGTGTGCCCATGGGTGGTCTATTGCATTCCAAGGATACTGAAAATCGGGGAGTCTTTTTGGTTCTTCGAGGTTTGGTGACACGCGGCCAAAGCCTATTTATTAACAAAGGAGTCGAAGGCGGATTGCGCGTAACACTACCATAAAAATGGGGGCGATCAGGGTATAAGTTGTTCTTAGTGGTAAGTGGCACAGGAATAAACCTGGATCCTATTCTATAGAACGGCTGGGGTGTTTTAACACAATGTGAATACTTGTCCGATGGATATGTGAACATTGTATCACTGTTGGCTGGACACAATAAACTATAGGATAGGATGGCTGCGGCTGTTAGGTTCATATTTATTCTCTACTTTGTGGTTTCTTGAATATCGCTGATAGTTCTATGTCGGCGTACCATCGTTCTTTGCCGGATTCGAGCACCTTAAACTCTTTTCTTGCCTTGTCAGCATAGCCAACAGCATACTTGATCTCTTTAACTTCCAGAACTAAGGCCGGTATGGTTTTGTTATACCGCTCGATGGTCAGCAGGTCGCCTACTCTCACCTTGTCAGACAGGCGAGACGATGATAAGGTCTTCTTCATTAAACTTCATTCTCTCTCGACTTTTAAGCCACTTAACTTCATACTCTCGACGGCGGCCATCCGGGTCACTGATGCTTGTGACGATCCCTGCTCCGTGTGTGCGCCTATACGCTCGGCCAATACTGGCGGGGGCGCTAAGCCTCACAACGTCACCGACGCATGGCCGACGACGTTGTGAGAAGGCTTGAGTGCTCATTGGTCATCACCACCACCAAGGATCTCCACCAAGTGTTCAGATACCTTTGCTCCGTCCTTTGTTTCAGCCTTATGGAGCGATACCACGTTGTTAATGTTGTCGGTATCGCCCAAGACGCTCCACAGCTTCATAGCTACCTCGGAAGGCAGAGCAACGAAGTATTCAGCAAGGTTGCTGATCTGGTCGTCGGACAAGTCAGGCTTGAACACACCAGCGGCATCAAACTTCTCGATCATCGCGGAGTGATCATTGATCCCCCACTTGGAAGTCTTGGAAAAGTCGCCCTTGTCAAGAATATCCTCAACCGATACTTGCCACTCGTACTTCTCAACGAAGTCACGGAGGGACACAGCAGCCTCAAAGCCAAGGAACGCAGTCGCAAGGTTGAACAGCATATCGCGATCCCCTTCCTCACCGAACACACCAGCCGGCTCAGCGGTTTGGCAGTAGCGATCCCATGAGCGGCGTGAAGGATAAACCTTGTTAGGCTCATAGTCACCTTCATGCTCAAGGTGGCCACGGTTATGGTTAATGAAGTCCCACACGATAGAGGGAATCCGACCATTGGCCCACTTGAGCCAGTCTTCAGTAGAAGGCTCGACATCGAACACGGTCCAGCGGTCAAGCTCGGCGGGGTCCATTTCGCCAACTTGGTACTGAGCGCCGTGCTCGCCACCATTGACAGCAGCGACGATCAGGGTCTCAGGGTGGAGGTTCCACCCGTTCAGCTTACGGCTATCAGTAAGCTCAAAGAGCCCCTGACGCACCTCCAAGGTGGCGCGATCCACTTCATCGAGGAATAGGCACACCGGCTGCTCGCAAGCCGTCACAAGCCAGTCAGGGGCGTTCCACGTAGTAGCTTTGCGACCATTGATCTGTGTGTCTGCTGTGTCGGGCAGACCAAGAAGATCACCCTCGGTCATCTGCGATGCGCGGCGCTCTACCACTGGTAGCTTGCGCTTCTCCGCGATCTGATAGACGATCTGAGACTTACCAACCCCATGCTTGCCACGGATCAGCACCGGAAGGCGCGAGTTGAGGACGTGGGGAGCGACAGCGAGGAAGGTTGCGAAATCGATGGTCATAGTGGTTTTTCTCCGGGGAGGGTTGGTGGCTTTTTGTTCTTACTCTATAAATATAACACCAAATGGGCTATACGTCAAGTTTTTTGTTGTCAAGTAAATGTCAGAGGTTTTTGTTATCGGATGACAACTTTTCTTTCTCTTTCTTACCCTTATAATATAACCGCTCTCGCCCATAAGTCAAGGCGAGAGGTGTCAGGGAAATGTCAAGAGACTTCATAATGTTCTTCAAGTCCGAGATCGCGGATCACTTCTGCCGTCACACCGCGTGGCCACGTATAGTTGTGGCCGCGTTGCTTTTCATACTTGTTACCCTTGGTCGGGAAGTGGGCCGCAACGTCGATAGTAGAAGGCTCACAGTCCAGCCAGCCAGCGGCCGGATCGAGCGATGGGATAAGCGAAGCGGTTGGCTCAGAATGGTTCTGAAGTTCTGCATGGCTACATGCTTCGTTAAAGTTTTCCCGTAGGCTCACGATCTTGTCGCGAGAGGTCCAGCGGCCTTGATTGGCTGCACCAAGTTTCCGAGCATCAACATGATATACCCACAACCCTGCGCGGTTAGCAGTAACCGTGTTCCAATCTACACTCTTAACATAGCGGAGTGTTGTGTGTGTCCCCCACTCATTATCAGCGTTATATCCGCGTGTGCGGATAGGGATCATTGAACCCACACCGATGCCAGTCTCGCGGGCATCTTCAAGCACACCAGCACGAACACGGCGGGATTCCTCGATGAATACCAGCTTGTCACGCTCGACAACCCCACACACTCGGCGGGTGTGACCTCGCTGAGAGCAATAACCGCAAGTCACTTTCTTCATGCGCTCGGCTTTCGCCGTCTTGTTCTTCACCTTCTCGCCTGTCGCGGGATCGATCTTGGTGCGCTTCATGTATACAAGACGGTACCGCTCGGCTTGCTGCAAGTAGTGGTCAGGACGGGCTTCATCAACTTGCGCGGCAAAGCCCAGATTATCATTATAGCGGCGCAGCACCATCGCGGTATAGTCAGAACACTTGCGCTTGTTATGGCCAGTAGTGTAGCAGTAAGAGCAGCGAACGGTTCCGTTGTATGACATAGTTTTCTTTCCTTTCTATACCTATAATATAACCGCTTTTAGCCCCTTGTCAATGGCAAAGTTGTCAAGGGAATGTCAAGCGTGAGTGGGGCTATGAGTGGCTCAATGGTTGGATCGAACACACTACCAGAGCCGGGGGCACAAAGAATCGAAAGCACAGTTAGAAGCGTCATTATTCGTCACCTACCACTTTGCAGGATCATTGGGTGGTGGAGCCCATACATCAACGTCCTGATTTTTGGATCGATTCTTCGGTGTTCCAGGAGATATAAACTTTAACGCACGTCGGCTGGCCGCTTGGCTTGTCGCCTTCATCTTCTCGCGGGCCTCTACACCAACACTAAACATCTGCGTTTCCGCATTGATCTCAGCATCGATCCCCCATCCATCATCGCGGCGGCAGTCCTGTTCGCGAATGTCATCTGCGATCTCATTGATCTCGTCGATGCACACACCCTCGCGGATCGAATGTGGGGCTCTGGTGAAGTGTTCAAGAGCCTTCATCACTACCTCGATCTCACTGTCTGTCAGTTCTATTTTCATTCTACCATCCAAGCGGGCATGCTGCCCAGTGAAAGCCGAGGGCAATAAGCCCTGTCCAGCAAGTTAAGTCTGCGATGATCGTGGCGATCATCATTCCGTTTCGTTTTTCAAGCATTTTTTGCCCCTTTCTATACCTATAATATAACACCGAATAGGGTAGAAGTCAAGGTTTAAGTTGTCAAGAGAATGTCAAGAGCTAACGACTTTTAGGTGTTCTGATCTTATAGTCTCGCGACCATCCCCGGCCCACTCCACGATCCACCATTCGGACGGTAGTGATAGGGCGCGCCTGATAATGATGCCGACTGGGCCGCGGCCTTTGCTCGGTGCGCCGTAGTGATTTCTTCGGACCAAGTTACCGACTTTCACTTACTACCTCCAACCAAGATTCGGGTTCCCAGTCCGTCTTACCTGACCCCTTAAACCATTTTATACCTATCTGTATAGGACCGGTATCGGTGTATTTAGGATACCTGCCCATCACAATGCCGACAAGTCCCGTATTATGGGTTTTCATTCTCACCAGATCACCAACCTTCATCGCATCCCCGTAAATATGCGGTCAGCGAAACGCTTGGCATTACGAAGATTTGGCATGTCGGTCATATCCCGGACCTGTCCAGAATCGGGATCGTCAAGGTGTTCGATGGATTCCTTCATAAACTTGCGGAGCATCTTGATAAACTCAATCTTGCTGAACGATTCTTTGTGTGCGGTAGCGTTCCCCGAATACTTTGTGTGCATGATACGCACCATCTTTAGTGCATCGTGGATGCCTTCTCGGTCGCTGGAGTCTATTACGATTGTCATTTTCATTGTGTTTTCTCGTGTTAAGGGTGGTGGGCGAACCGGGACTCGAACCCGGAACCTAAAGGTTAAAAGCCTTTTGCTCTACCAGTTGAGCTATTCGCCCCTAAAATCAATAAGTTGCGCTGCGTTCAATGTGAATATCAAATGCCCATCCATGAACCTCGTTATCATCTGTTTCCTCGCCAATACGGACGAAACGATAATAGCTATCGGCACCTTGTTCCTCTCCCTTTTCGTCTTTTATTCCCTCGCGCTCGCACCAAGCCATAAAATCTTCAATGGCTGCAACACCCTCATAAGATGAGTACCACTTAATATGATCCCATCGAAAAAGGAACGCACCCTCGATATCGCAATAATCCTTAATCATTTCATCGTGTTCTGCCCAACACATTTCTCGCGCTTCAGGCGACTTTGCCATTGTAACCATAAACTGAGGCATGACCTCTGGACCGATTGCCAATATAACTTCTGAACGATAACCCATTTCTTCTCTCCTTACCCTTATAATATAACATGTTTGGCTGTGGATGCAAGCCGATTCTTGTCAGGCTAATGTCAAGACGAAGAAACAAGTTCCCATCTGATAGATGTTGTGACAAACTCACCGCTTGGATTGCCCCTTGATGGCTTTAGCACCCTGACGATGATCCCGCTACCACCTGAACAAGGCGCATGGTCTATAACAAGTGCAAGGGGGCGGTCAGGAAGGTTCTTGTGCCGCACCAAAGATCCTACGGCGTGGATTGGGTGTTGTTGCTCGGTCATAGTTTTTTCCTTTCTATGCCTATAATATAACCGCTTGGCAGCATTTAGCAAGCGATATTGTGTCAAGCAGTTGTCAAGTGTTCTAAACTTTCTGGACAGCACCATTCTTTGTTGCCGGGACCGAAAAGCGAATCACCCTGTGTAGTCCATATCACATGCACCGATCCGATGCTACGGCGAGGCTTGGCCACCACTACCGTCAGCACGATGCCCACTTGCTCTGTGAGAAAATGTTTAACTAAGTCACCGACTTGCACTGATCACCTCCAAGAGTCTCGGCATCATGTGGAACACCATGCCATGCTTCGGGAAGTTGACAAGCCAGCCGTCATTTTCCCACGCCAAGATGACACCGATGTTGCCATCTATAGTCTCACGTACCAAACTGCCGACTTGCATTGCTTTCTTCCTTTCTATACCTATAATATAGCACTGAAAGCCACCGCTGTCAATGCCAGAGTTGTCAAGTGAATGTCAGGTCAGCGAAGGTTGTGAGGCTTTCTGTGTTTTGCCTTGCTTACGACTGTAATCATATCAAGGCCATCACTGCCTATAAATATAACTTCTTCAGGGCGACGGAACCGTATTTCCATATCACACATTTGATCACAAATATCTATCACGACTCCAACACCATGAAACTGATCATAAACGAGATCGCCAACGTGAAAGTTTTTGGTTTTGTGGTTGCCTATAAACTTCACCGGCTGCTAGCTCTCAATGGTATAACGCCGGGAGGCACATCCCCCTCAACCATTCCGCCGTGCTTAGCGATAACATTCGTTACGACGCCCACTGGAACGTAAGGATAAACCGTATCGGTGGGCTTTCCTTCACTTTCCACATATTCCATCAGCATCGGTTCTTCAGTACTCGGGAAGCCCACTTCCACTTCTTTATATTTTTTTGCGTTGTTCCGGCGCGGGGTGCAGTAAGCGTTCTGGTTTGCCTGAACACTCATTTCAAAGCCATCGGCACAAACAAGTCTTGGGTATGTATTCATTTTACTTAATATCTCACTCATTTCTTTTCTGGTTCTCGATCGCAAATGATCACTGAGTCTTGGTTTTCGTCAAGTTTTACAACGAAAAACCTTTTGCCTTCGTATATCTCGCATGGAAACGCGGTGATTGGCATCACTGCGAGGGATGCCCCACCATTTGTGGCAGGATTAGTATTTAGTTCGACCGTCGCAAAACGAGCATCAAAAGAATCGACTATTCCGATCAATACAAATGTTTTTAGTAGGGTCACTTGTTTCCTCTGACATATTTGAGGTCTTTGCGAAGGAAGTAGGCATGCGATTTCATATAGTGTCTTGCACTTCCGTACCTACTTACGGGACAGTCTTTATTCATCCAGTTAATATAATAACGTGTTTTTTCATTCTCAGAGTTGCAGTATCTATAGGCTTTTTGGTCAGGTGTTAGCACCTCTTTTTTAACAACAAGTCCGATGAGTGGTGGCTTTCCGGCCATCTTTCTCCTGTGTTCAGCAAACTTATACAGATCCGAAAGTCCTTCCGAATATGCTGACAACGTAACCAGATCGCCGGCCTTCATAGCATGCCCCTAAGCACTTCTATCGCAACTGTTAATAGCCCGATGATCGGAATCCCAATAAAAATAAAACTAAATGTGTATATTGCCGTTCTCATTGTGGTGGCCTCCCAAGGTCCAGTGGTTCTATACTGCGCCAACACTCACTGGCGATCCGCATTTCCCGACCAAGAGCAGGGACGAACACTCTGTGTCTATATTCATAATACTCTGTGTCTGTGTGCTCTTTTGCTGCCTTTCCGAGATAAACAACGTGTTGTTTCGCTAACGGGTGATCCGCATATCGCTGATAAACACGGTGCGATCGTAAAGTGTAGCACTCTAAGTGTTCTGTTTCATCATGGGCAGACTGGGCCTTATAGTGTTTGAAAATCGCGCCCTCCTTTGGCACCAACAACATCCCAACTTTTAAGTTTTTAACAAGCAATTCTTCTCTCTTAAATATAATATAGCACGATGTTATGTGGTTGTCAATATATTTTTTGTCAAGAGAATGTCAGACTGCGCTGATAACTTTTAGCTTTGATCTTGGCCACCATCCGATAGGATTACTTTCCGATGACCACTGAATCTTACATTCAATTCCCTTAGTCTCCATCACCAACCCAACACAAGAAATGTCGCGTAGCTCATCGTAGAGTGCGATAACAAGATCGCCAATGCTGGGCGCGCCGCTATCCTTCATTTCTGTTGCGTCATCTCTATCAAATCCTCCACATCGCCAAGATCAACGAGTCTCTGCCACTCATCTGCCATGTTTGCTTCAGGGTGCGGTTGTGCCCACTCGACTTTTACCATCGACCACCCATTTGTCGTTCTCTCAGCAACGATCGTGCCAAACAAAATATAGTTGTGCCCTTTCGCTTTCCAAACTCGCCTACTTATATTACTCACTTATTACCACCAATCTTTGAGTGCCAACCCATGCCAATTCTCCATCATTAAACAATACTTCTGCTGACTCTGTGGTGTGTCCGGTGGTGGACATTCTCACTACAACGCCATATTCCACACCATAACGATCCATGTCGTCGTGCTGTGTGCTCTCAAACCGTACCAAATCACCGGCTTTCACTTAAAACCTCCAGGTGTTTATAATGAACATACTTTATCTCGCCATCGGGCCAAAGTATTCCGAGCAACGCCTTGGCTGTTTCGTGAGTTGATACTACAAGTCTCGGAGTGTGCCAATAGCCACGTGCAGAAACCACCAGATCGCCTACTTTCATTATTTTCCTCCTTTCTATACCTATAATATAACACCGAGGGCGCTCTACGTCAAGGTTTAAGTTGTCAAGAGCTTGTCAAGTAAGTCACATCGTCGTTTCTTTCGTTGATCATATACTTGCCACCGTCGATCCATACAATCCATATCAAGTCTTTCCATCCTCCTGCCTGTCGATCATCATCCTCATAGCTATCCAGAACAATACCGGGGTTAGACCAGTCATCATCACCGAACGATTTTGGTTTGAACGATATTAGATCACCTACTTTCACTTAGCACCTTCAGGTTATCTCTCAGCGCGCTTGAAGGTTCGCCCGTATCCAGGTAGCGGATTTTAACGCACCCCATATATTCAATGGCTTCAACTACAATACCTCTGCGCCCCTTATTCTTGCACCACTTTTCAATCTCGACCAGATCACCGACCTTCACTCAATACCTCAAGCATCTTTATAAACTCAAAAGAAACCTCGCCGTCAGACCACTCCACACGGCACACATTATCTCCATGATCGATGCGCGTTTCTATGGGTGCCACCTCTATCACAATACCGTGGTGTCTGTGGTCATCCCTTCTTTTAACTAAGTTACCTACTTTCACTGATCACCTCGATGTACCCAATCGGATACCATTGCTCTTGTCCATCCTCCAAAACTTTAACTAACCCCAAGCCGTTTGGGTGGTTCTCACTCCTGTTGACCTCCAACACAATGCTGACAAACCCTTCACCGGGTTTCGGGCGTTTGTTGTATGATACTCTGACCAGATCACCTACATTCATTTTTCTTCTCCATACGGAATAAGAAACGCCGACCACTCATCAGTTACTATCCCACTATGCCAACGTACTGAAAACATGCGAGAGGTTGTACCTTTATTCACTATTTCTTCAATGAGGATACCCGGTGCAGTTAGCTTTGTGGTACTTTTCTTTTTCCACTTATATTTATCAGACATACGTGATCTGGGAACATATATAACTAAGTCACCGACCTTCATAGCTTTCAACGATCTTCAATAGTTCTGCCCCACAAATGCCGGCGGCGCCTCTCTGTGCCCCCGTCAGTGCGTTCTTAAAGTCCTCACTTATCCACTCAATAACTGACTTCGTTAAATAGTTGACGTCTTGTGTTGCCTCTGCAACCAGCGTTAATGTATTCGCATAACGCTTATGAATCAAACCGTATTCCTTTCTAAATGGGTCTTCGTTGTGTTGGAGACAAATATCCGAAACGTGAAGCAACCGCTTATCAATATACATTCTTAACGCATTTCTTAGGTCGGGTGCATTGCGAACATCGCGTGGTAGGCCGGCTTTAGCGTAGTGAAAATCATTCATATTCGTTTAATACTTTTGCAATCTGCTCTCGCAGTTCTGTGGCTGTTATCTCTTTTACCACCGATTCGGCCAGGAGTCTCTTGATCTCCATGATCTTCTTTTCGTTTTGAATCAGCGGATTTACAACAGAAATGCCCGTGTCTGGATATGAGTGGTAGCCATCGTGATAACTCATCTGTCTTTCTTTCCCTCAAGAAACGGGTTCGTGTTCGTATCGTCAATAATACATTCTATATCTACTATACCCTTTTCCGCGCACAATGTCAAGGCATCTTCTTTAGTTTCTGCTCCAAGCCAACATGTTAATACCACGCCATCAGGTGTTTTGACTTGTGTGTGTCGGCCTGTGATCTTAAATAACTTCATTCTTCTTTTCCAAACCTATCTGCGGCGTCAATAACATTGTCTGGTAGTGCATCAACCTCAATATGATCCCAATATTCTATGTAGTCATCAACCACGTTACCATCGTCGAGCCAAACCGAAATAGATTCAACTTGTCCTTCTTCGTCGAACACAAGCCCAAGAACCTCACCATGCCACTTTTCCTCATGCACATGTTCGACGTGTGAGCCTATTTGGATGTTTGGATCGGACATTAGATATAACTCATATTCCTCAGTTATCAAATGCACAAACGAATCTGATACTCTGTTCATAAATAGCATCCTTTCCAATAAGATCCTCAATCGTGCCAGCCCATTTAATAATTTGTGTATTGCCATGGCCACTAACATAGTTATATCCTGTAATAAGTTCGCAAACCTCATCTGTTAGTCGCGGTATGGATTCGTGATCGTTTGGGTGGTGTGGCTCTCTCCAGTCTTTTGTAGCTTCACGATATGCTGCGTTTGCGGCAGATATTTCACTCGGTGTTAGCCAGGTTGAGTGATGTAGAAAACCTGACTCTATTTCATCGGTGCAATAGTCAGCCCATGCAATAGAGGCATCTGCGGGACTGCCGCGAACAGGCACGATAGAGCTAATGTCCTGTGATCTCACGCCCGCCACAGCGCCGAACCACACATATGATCTATCGCTGTTTATTTCACGTATGGCGAACCATTTACCTGATGGCGTCTGTACTTCCCAAAAACCGTGAATATCGCAGCCCATTGTTTTCCTTATCGTTGTTGTTAAAAAATGGTAGGCTCTGTGGGACTTGAACCCACGACCGACCGGTTATGAGCCGGATGCTCTGACCAACTGAGCTAAGAGCCTAAAAAAATGGTACGGGCGGTGGGACTTGAACCCACACTCTCTGCTTTATAAGAACAGTGCATTCACCGTCATATGCTACGCCCGCATGTTATATGGTACATCCTGTTGGGCTCGAACCAACGACCCTCGGCTTAGAAGGCCGATGCTCTATCCAACTGAGCTAAGGATGTATAATTCTCCTTTCTATACTATAAATATAGCATTGAGGGCGCCTGTTGTCAAGTAGAAAATTGTTAGAGAAGTGTAAAGTGGTGCCGATGATGGGACTCGAACCCGCAACCTACGGTTTACAAAACCGTTGCTCTACCAATTGAGCTACATCGGCGTATCTGCCACTTTTATATCATTCTCCGAATAAATAATCTGATCTCCTGGCGAAAGTAAATGAATTGTATCTCCTTCACTAAGATATTGCTGAACATCTGTCCAAGCTACATGTTTATCATGGGAAGAAACGCAAGTTGTCGTCTTCCAGTTTCCTTCTGCATCTGTGTAAATAATAGTATATTTCATCTTGCTCTCTTGTTTAGTTTGGTAGCCGAAGCGGGAATCGAACCCGCAAGCCCAAACGGGCGGGAGATTTTAAGTCTCCTGTGTTTACCATTTCACCACTCGGCCATGTCGTGCAGTCTCTCACTCTTAGAGTATAACCGACTACAATGGTGGTGTCAAGCTTTTTTGTCAGGAAGGCATCAGGGGACATAGACTAATTCGAGTTCATCTTCTAAAAAGAAGCGATATTGACCATCCAAACAATATATTTGATATACTGACTCCATGTACCACCCTTCGTCGTATGAAATATCTACAATAACTCCATGAAACGGCATGACGCTTATTTCTTCATCGTACCAATATGAAAAGAAGTGATAAAAGTCATAAGCACATCTAACAAAATCACCGATCTTATAGCGCGCTTCCGTGTGTTGATCCGTCATACTATTAAGTAGGGGCGCCTATCAACTATTTCTTTTTCTTGGCGGCCTTTAAAAAGCGCTCCTCAACAATAATGGGAGTTGTTTCACCTATGGGAAGTAACTTATATCTTTTTGCACCCTTCGCAGCAGAACGAATGTCAGGTAGCACAGCAACAACAAAGCCGCCGCGCTTTTTGAAATTGCGAATGATCTTATTTTGGTGGGTCCAGATCATATCTGTCTGAAACTCAATGTTTTTGTGCGAGTCAAACATCGCGCGAGGAACGACGTAGGTATTAGTATCAAACCGTGGCGCTCTTTCAGCTTCATGTAAAACCTTTTTAGAGTATTTGTTGTCTGCCATTCGCAAATACTTGTTGCGGCCGGGCACGATACCTTTGAGAATATCTTTGGACATTGGACGATAGTATGGTTGGTGTATATGATACATCGCTAGGATCTTGGCAGCCGCTTTATGTTCCCTATCATATATAACAGCCCACGAGGCGTGTTGTGTGTCCGCTTCAGGTGTATTGCGGGCCAACACCTTACCAAGCGCCTGACGCTGCTTCACAGACAAGTCACGGCCCTTTTCTATTTGCGAAAGAACAGACTCCAAGAACTTGCGGTCCCACCCACCGCAAACTGCGAGTGATAGGGCAGACTCGATTTTCTTGGCTGTGTTCATAACGCTCTCCTTTGCGTCCTCTATAATATAGGGCATTTTAAGATAAAAGTCAAGGAATATCTGCTCTAAAAACCACATTTGGTCCTTTAGTCATCTTTTCTAAGATGCACATAGTCGATATATTCAGGAGGAACCTTGGTTATCACAGTTCTCCAGCCACCCCACTTAGGTATGATGTCAAAAATAGGAGGGAAGTTAGGTACCTGTTCATCGAAAGGCTCGCTGGGTTCTGGCACCTCCACCATCACTTCTAACACACTTCCGCCATCATCGCTTGTAAAGAATACATCGTAGCGCCCATCATAATATTCTGATACCTTTAAAATCAGGGAGTTAATAGCATCCTGCTTTGGCATCTTGCCGCCTAAAGAAAATTTACCCACTGGATTCACCACTCAAGACTTCAAGTTTATCATATTCTCGGTTGAGTATCATCCAATTGTTCTCCTTTCTTGTTTTACAATCATAGCAGTAAACCATTATTGCATTTGGATCTTTATGTGAAACCTCCATGATGATTCCATGTCTATAATTAGGACAAATACCAACCAAAACGTCGCCCGATGCCTCATAGATCTCATGATCCACCACCCACCGTATCAAATCGCCGCGTTTAAGTTCCACATAACTAACTATTGTTGTGGTTTTTATTTAACACAAACTGTGTCTTTTACGGCGCTCAGGAGCCGGCCTTGGGCTCTTTTTCCAAGGCATACACAAGGTCATCATAACCCCCAACCAGTTGTTGATCTATGCCGCTCCATACAACAATCACCGGCATCGTTTTCCAACGGAACGTCTTTTTTACGTGAGCGCGGTAAGAAGTAGAGAAATCGGTATTCACAAACGTGTACTCGTGATCGTTTTCCATAAGCAGTGCGCATGCACGGAGGCATGCAGGACAATCTGTGATGCCATATACAATATAAACTTCTTTCATTCTTTTAACCTAGTCTTTATAATGGTGGCTGAGGTCGATGACGAAATGTATTGTACTTTTGTATCGAATTCACCTTTAAACATTTTTTTAATTGTTTTCAATGAAGGCTTTAGATACTCTTCATCCGATTTTAGAAAAACCTCCGAGCTTCCTTTATTGCACAGCTTCAAAGCATCACGATGTGCGGCCCTAAGTGATGAATAGACACCACAAAACATCTCGTTTTGACCGAACAGACAGTACGCATAAATGTTTGTCATACTTCTGAAGCTTCATCGTACTCTATGCTGGTCAAGGCCAAGGCCAGCATATTATCGGCGGCCTGTAATTGTTTTTTGGCGACACTCTCTGCTTCGTGATCATTTTCTCTGATGGCCGCATCATAGATTTTCTGAATCTGTTTTCGCTCTTTCATTGATTCATTCATAAGAACTGTAAAGTACATGTTTTCTATAAACTCCGATACTGCTTTTTCAGCTTCTAAAAACGGCCCGACGCTAACATATCCACTATTCAACTTCGATTTATAGGACATTGCTTTTGCCACACTTCTTACAGCCGCCCGTTTTTTGTTTTCTCTCCTTCTTGGAAAGCTCTATTTTTTTAAAGTTTTCTATTTTATCTTGCAAAAGGCGCCCATTGTGGAGAACACGAATAAAGTTTTCTTTTCTATTAAATGCGCCGCATAAAACAATCTGGTTCTTCGGTTCATATAAGATATATTCACCAGGGAATACCTTTGCATCTTTATCAATGTCACAGAACTTCATCTATTCCTCTTTGACCGTCATCATGTCATCATATATTTTATGTTTAAATTCATCGAGCACACCTAACATACCATTTCTTCGCAAGATTTTAAAGGCAATATTTTCAATTGAAAACTCTTTGTGTGTACTCTCCAAGCCAGCATGACGCATGTTCTTTATCTTTCTTTTAACTCGTTCAACATTCTTCAGGGCGCTCTTTAATTTTTTTGCAGTGATGAGGTTGTCGATAATGTTTATTTGGAATTCCAAGTCGGCTGCTTTGCGGCGCGCGGCAGGAAAATCAATGCTCTTGCGATATTTGCGTGGTTTTGTTACCCACTCACCGTTCATCAAAGAATACACACCTGACGATACGTGTTGTTCTCTTGAATCTTCCACATATATTTCAACATCATAGCCCTTCATTCTGATCTGGTGTCTGTTGTTCCATCGCATTCTCGCATTATCAAAGAACGCTTTAACAAGTACTTTGTTCTCGTCAATACCAAGAAAATCGACAATGATGTGAAGATCTACATCGGAGTAGTTCGACCAATTATAGTTTGCGAGAGAGCCCGTCAGTCTAATGTCTTCTATATCTATTTCAACCGGAAGACTGTCTATGAAATCTTGTGCTATTTTATTTAGGCGGGCCACCACCTTGGGTGCAACTCGGTCGCCATCTATCCAAATACCTGTTGCAAGAGTGTCGTGTGAATCGAATGACTCCGGTTCAACTTCTTCTTCAAGGCCCACGTTACCCTGGGCCGGCGCTGCCGACTTATTGATAGGATTGGGCTCCTCATCAAACGGGGCGCCCCCTTTGCGTTGTGGGCCTCGTTTGGTGAGCTTATCACGGGGTGCCCTCTTCACCTTCTGTTGATATGCTTCAACTTCGTGAAGGCTATCAACAAAATCTTTCCAACTCATTCCATTCATAATAGTAAATAGTTCCTAAATCTTTATACGAATCACGGAGGTGCAATATACTCTGCCATTATCCTCCGTCGTAAGTGGCTTGTTCGCCATCTTCAAATGTAATAATAGTTCTATTTGTTGGATGAGGCTTAATATGAATTTTTAAGAAGTCGTCAAACGCATCAAAGAACGCAATACTGCCGCGGGGGGCTGGTGTAAGCCAGTGTATTACTGTGTGTCCTGTTGCGAAGGTAGCACCCTCAATGACTACGCCCTCGCCTGAGATGCCAGTCTCGTCACTTTGACGACATACAGTGAAAGTTCTAATGCCCTCTGGTGCTCTGTTGCTGGGCTTCTTAGGCTTCAGGTCTTCTGGCTCGATCGACATTGGCCCCTCTATGGGAGAAATCTCTAACCCTATTACATTATCATCTGACATTACGTGTCTTCCTTGGTTGGTGTTAATAATGTTGCTTCTGTTACTAAACATATATCCTCTTTGGTTTCACCGATGGGTTCTCCATCGATCATAAGTTTTCTAAGTTCGTCTAACTGATCTTTAATACGTGAAATCTGATTGTCGAGTGAGCTAAACTTTTTTAGCATCGCAGTGAGACACTGCTTGCTTTTCTTTTCTTCCATTGATTGTTCCTCGTTCCTGTAATTAGTCTAAAACTACGGCCCAGTCTATTTTAAAGGAAGGAGTTACAATAACAATATTCTCTAAAACATCGACACCAAGCTCATTTTGGCCCACATCTATCGCCATTATCATTCCTATATACTTTCCATCTGTTGAAAATACGCCGGACCCCGATGAGCCACTGTATGCATGTGAGAAGATATAAACCAATTCTCCACCAGTATATCCTACCACATCTCCCTTTAAAGTTAAAGGGCCAACCATATTTGGATATCCTGTATATATTATTTTGCTTAAAATCGAGTACGATTTCTTCCATTCTTTTCCTAAAGGTAAGTCTTCCGGTATTCTTATTGGTGTCCTATTAAAAAATTTATCTTCTATCTTTATAATCGCGTAATCTGCTTCTCTATCAATTATCATATAGTCGGTGCATCCTATTGTCTCTTCTTCGTGGGATACAGCTACTAGAAAGCACGGGCCAAGAATGCCATGGGCTGTCGTTATTATATATGGAGTGTCGTTAGCGACAAAATAAGTAGCGGACTGAGTCGCAGTCATTCCTGATAAGAAATCTCCCGATACTATTAAAACCGAACTCATCCTTGACTTGAGTATGGTTCTCTGGTAATCTCCTGAATATTCTGTGCTTATATTTGTTGGATCTTGTATTTCTGTTTGTGTTGGAAAATGATATTGTTCGTAGGCGATGGCTGTTATTATTGAGAGGGTCGCCATGGCACCTAAGCCGGCCCAAAATAGCACTTTTACCCATTTTAAAAACCTATTCATACTATAATAAGTATGACGATACTGTGTTATACTTGACTTTGATACGAGAGAAACACTGGTAATTCTTCTAAGCCGCTTTCTTTGGCATACCAAATCAAGTCTTCGTTGCCTGTTACTTTTATTTTGCCGTTCTTGCCGATTGCTATATACACAGGAGCGGTGGCGCCATTTCTAATAAAGTTCTGATACATTCCATCGAAACCATCTTTGGGCGCTCTAAACATTGGGCCAGAGCCTTTTGTTTGTGACCGGCATATGATTTCCCACATCTCCTCCACTGGCATCATCACATGATACCGCATGTCTGTTGTGTCCATCGGTGCGTCATATGTCATCACGCCGCCATCCCGCCAGTCAGCCATTATATCATCCAATGTCCCGCGGGGTGTGGGCATCGTGCGCGTATTCTGTGTGCGCACCGAACTCATCGCACCAGCCATACCTCCAAACCCTGCCTCGTTAATGGCATTTTCCATCGCCTCGCGCACTGTTCTGATGGTGCCACGCTTGTTAGTTCTGTGTATTGGCGAGACTCTCAAAATCTTTAAGCCATTGATTCGTGCCATTCCGGGGATAAGAACTCGATCCCTATATTTCACGCGACTCATACCTCCCAAGATCTCAAACTTGATCTCGAACTTACCTGTGTGCGTCACCCCTGTTGGTGTTAAGTTACCCAACGTTCGTACGGTAGTCACACCATTGATACCACGGATCTCTGTCTGTGTCTCCTGGACCTCTCCACCAACATCTTTTGATACTGAAACATCCATCACTATACTATAAATGCGGAGATCATAATTTGTATCCTTCTCCTGCAAAAGTCTTTCAATTCTCTCAATCTGATCTTCTATATTCTCTTGGATCGAAACGCCGGCATAGTTCCTCACGGTGCCGCCGTAGGTTCCTAAACGCGTCATCTGTTCTTTGACTTTTCTGCTCCAATTCTCGGGCCGGCCAATGTTGGCATCGTCGTCCATCTCGATATCTCCGCCGCGAGCTATGTTAAAATATCCCTCTTTCAGTGGCTTCAAAAACCTGAACCAAGCAACCCACCTCTCAACTTCACCCATCTGATCAAAGTTTTCCTTGATCCACGTAGTGATCATTATAATACGCTCAGCATTGGTGTCGGAGCCTGACATGGCCGCGGCTCCGTACCGGCTGTCAATATGTTGGATGGCGCTCTGGGGCCACTTGCCCGACATTACATCGTTCTTGGTGGCATCTGCAAGCGCTTCTAATCCCTGTATGGATGTGCGGATTGTTTCCTTTGCAGCTTCCTCCACCATGTCGGGACGTGCGTTAAAATAATGCACAATGTCTTTAACAACTTCAACTTCTTCGGGCGACGACTTGCTGCCCACCCCAATCTCATACTTCCAATTGAGCAACATGGAGGGGTACTGATCCCTCTTTAATGTTGTCTCTGGCATGATGATAAAGCGTGAGTCTTTCGCCAATACAATACTAGCGGCAGGAGCTTCATATTTGGCGCCGAGGGCTAGCGGCTGCTGTCCTGTGGCCTCCCCTTCTGCTGCGGCGTAAAGTTTCTCTAAGTTTCTTGCCATGTTGCGGCTCAGATCATCGTTCTCTACACGCAAGGGCCGGCCAACAGAAGGTGACCCAAACATCTTGCGGTATATTCCATCCATGTGTCCTTCCCTGTTTTCATCAAAACCCCACATCTTGATCATGTTTGAGACACTGCCGATATCTCCGCCAGAGTTTAACACAGCATTGTCATCTCTCTGACCACGCCTGAACCAAAACTCTAGTCTCGGACCATCTGACCAGATCTTCCAGTTGTCAAGATCCAGCTCGGTCATACCCGTTCGTTCGCGATCATATGGAGTTTTGACTGCATAGCCGCCTTCTGCTAGTTGGGATCGCACCTTCTCGCGAAGCTCTTCGTAGTTATCCTCGAAGTTTTCTATAACCGACTCGCCAAAGTATCGCATGTTTCGGGCAGCATCGTCTTCATCGTCGGCGGACTCCTGCTCCATGGTACGTATCGAAATTTCAAGGTGCGCGGTCGCTGGATAGTCTGGATCTATGTCTTCGCCCTCTGGTTGGGCGCCAGTCAGCATTCTGATATTCCATTCAACCTCGCCTTCGCCGGGTAAATCGTAGCCAAGCTCCTCTAAGTCTATTTCGCTGGTAAAGTTTCTCGCTGAGGTTCCCCAATTGTTATCCGGGATCGTTTCAAAGCGCGTGTCTCGTGTGGTGTCGTTGGGAGCAATCGTAGGGGTGAATTCGTTGTTCCTGAGTTCAAACCCTTTCCAGCCTAGGTCGATCTGTATCTCACAATCGGCCGTCATATAGACATATACTCCCTCGCCGCCGTGTTCGTCTGGCCCTTGGACTTCACCGGAGATCGATGAGTTTTCGGCCTCGTAGTCATTGACAGCCTCTTCTACTGCTTCTTGGATGGCAGCTTCATCAATCTGACCGGCAAAGAAGACGTGACGGTTTCGGGTGGATAGATAATCATTCATCTCTCGGAAGCCATCATAATCGCTGGAGTGCTCGCCGCTTTCTTGAACTGAGGTAATACCCACGTTCTTAATAAACCAGTCGATGTGATCCCACATTTCTTCGGGGGGTGCGTCGTTGGAGCGTCCCTTGATCTGATAAAGGGTCTCGTCACCCCAGGTCATCGTAATATAAGATGAGGATGCTTTGCGCTTGCTTTGGCGTTTGCGGAGTGAGACTAGAACACCGCGAGTGTCACCGCCACAGTGTCCCATACGCTCGCCCTCTACGGCGCAGTTAGACACATTCAAGTTATACCAGTACGAGCCGTCCTCAAATGTGTGGAGTATGTTGTCTGGATCTTCTCGGTTCTCCAAGTCATCCACTGCAGTTTGGTAGGCGTTGTCAATATCATCACCCTTGATCATTTCGTAGTTCGTTGGTTCGTCGTTGAGCCAAGAGAATAACTCGTTATATCTGCCCCAGTATGTTTTCCACTGAGACAGCATCTGCTCATTGATATATTCTTTCACAACCTCAACTTTCTCGGAAGGCACACCTGCTTTGCTCAGTGCCTTCACTGCTTTCATAAATGTCTTGCGCCAAGTGCCGGCGGGCTTTGCCCACGCTTGCTTTATATTGTCTGCGACGAATGCGATCTTCTTGTTTTGCTCGATGGTTTCGTCGTCGTATGCTACGCGCTTCCGGCTGAAATCGCGGACGCGGACGTTGCCGTCCGAGCCGGCATCGCTTATGGAGAAGGGAGTAATCGTGCGTGCTTGGACTGGATTGTGGGTTGCGCGTGGAAGCTGTATCTGATCTTCAAAGTTACGCTCCATAAAACTCAGCCAGTTCTGTTGAGTGCTGTCGATGTAGCCGGGGTTGCCCAACTTGTGTTCTTTCCAGTTATTGCCTGCGTACATCTTTGACTTCTCGGGAGCATTTGGCATGCCGTCCTCGATGAAATCAACGATGACCTCGGACAAGCCGATGTCTCTCAACCCCTCTGTTAAAACTTCTTCTCGAAGATAGCCGAACCAATTGCCTGTAGAAAAGTCCATTATTTTTCCTCTTAGTGTATCAATACACTATAAATAGTTGTTATTTCTACTATCAACTAGTAAATGGTGGAGTCTTAAGTAGTTTGGCAGTGTCTTGCCAGGAACCTACCTCATAAGCCCCCCCATTTGGGTGCTTGCGGAGTTTCTCTGCTATCGCATGGTCGTTGCCCGGGCGCGGTATCTTATCGCCCACAAACGCTATCTTGTGGGTTTTTAAGGAGTCTTTAAAAAACTTCTCAATAACCTGTGATTTATCATTGCCCTTATTAAAGATATCTATGCTTACAGCCCCTCCGATCACAAAGTCTAAGCTCTTGTATTTCTTGGAGAGAGCTTTAACTATCTGCTCTCGCTCCTTTTCCATCGCATCATAGTCAGAATATGCTCTCCGTTGCGGGGGGCTAGCGTCTCTGCCGACAATAGAGAAATTTACCATACCAATGCGCTCTTCGTAATGGCGACGAGTCTTGCTTTCGTAGGGAGATTCTTTCACAATACTGTCTAATTGTTTATAAAAGCCCCGGGGCGCCTTAAATTTATTCTCATATATTAGTTTCCATTCACTATATTGGCCAGTGTTGCCACTGTTATATTTTTGGTAGAACGTATTACCCATACAAGCGAACACCCCTGCCATCTTATCGACTATAGAAACGCCAAGCTGGTCAATGATGCGCTCGTATGAGCCCCCAGACACAATATAAACTTCTTTACCTTCGATCCAGTCGCGAAAGTCATTGGCGAAATTGAAGTCGATGCGGGTTTTGGCGGGTGTTAGCGTGCCATCAACGTCAAATAAATATATGGTTGTCACTTCCATAACAATTGAACTGCCACAATCATAAATGATAAGAATACACAAGTCATTGTTTTGGCTGTGAACATTGATTCATCCATAAAATACCAAGTGAGCAACGGAAAGGTGAGGTAGGACATGCTAAATATGAGAAATCGTGGCCCCCAAATCTGTCCCATTTCCTCATAAGCTATTCTTACACCATATAAGAAACATAGCCCAACCGGAAAACCAAACAATGCGACGGCCAACACAGGCTTGTCACGCCACCAATCCCACACAAACTGTGAGTTGATTTGAAACCACGCCATTGTTTGCCCCAAAGCAAACAGGGAGCACGCAAAGAGCAGGTTAGAAGTTGGCAATTATTAAGTCCTCGCACCGTTCATGATCGGTGGTTTTGTTACCACGTGTGTCGACCATGGTAAGATTATTGGTTTTGTAAAGATCGTATAATTCCCTATGATTTTTATATATCATTACGGACTTTTTCTTTAATGAACGAAAAACATCCGCCAAATCCCCATGATTAATCGCCGTGGCCTCATGCGATGTCGATTTTCCCTTATCAAACAAGTTATAATTAAAATTACCAACTGGAATAAGAATCATATCGTTATTAATTTCAGACGAGCTTTGTTCGATGTCCAACAAAAAATCTTCACTTTTTGTTCTGTTTAGATGAAAATTCTTTATTTTTTTAAGTGACTTAATGTGATTAAGAGAGACTGGATTCACTTTTTCAAACTCAATAGGGCCGGCTGATATTTGAGAGGTTCCAGAATATCTATTTAATAAATAGAATATTGCAGATCTTACAAAGGGATCCTTATATTTGGCCCAGTTTTCTTGCATTGCATATATTAATTTTTCTTCTGTATTGCTGTTGATGTGTTTTATTAATTGAGATAGTCTGTGTGGATCAAATCTGGCACATGCCCAAAATTCACTTACTGTATAATTATTCGTGTGTGCTACTACAAACCTCTCACTGTCTATAAGACTTAGCTCTATCGCTCCATCAAAAAATAAATAACTACAGATCACTGCACTGGATGGGGTCATCTCCCTAACCACATGCGCAGATTTAAATTTATTAGGGTCTCTTAGTGGAGACCTCATGGGGTAGGTGGTGGCTGGCCCGACGTCGTTGCCTTGTAGTTCTCAATTTTTGAACGCAGTTCAGCCATCGTGACGTCATCTGATAACAGCTCTGGATTTCGAAACTCTGGCGGCATATCAGGGAGCTTTTCTTCTACTGTTGGCTGCTCTTTTTTGTCGCCCATCTTGTATCTCACAAACCCATCGATTATATTTGTTGTGTCATTTAAAATATAGTCGGCTGCAGAGAGGGCTCTTCTCGCGTCCTCTATCATTTCTATAGTCTTTATAGATAATAATTCAGAATCATCTGCGAATGACAATTTTTCCATGTGTTCGTTTATTACGCTTTTGATTGCCTCCTTGCTCTTGCTCAGAAGTCGAGAAACTTCATGTGGTAACTCTTCCATATCAATTGAATATTGAATATTAACTCTTTCTTTTAACAATTTATCCCCTTAGTATTTGCTTGTTGTTTTTATTTAGCATAGTTTCTATTATGTTTGGCGCGCCCACAACCACAATTTCTGTGCCGGTGTTGCCCCTATTGATTGTAAGTTTCGAAAACTCGTGACCCTCACTTAGTGCCGTATTAATTAACCCCTGCTCGTTTAATTGTTTCAGGCGGGCCTCTTCTCTAATCATAATCACATGATCAGGATTAATAAAGACCTCCTTCAGTGTATAGTCTTGTTGTGTTGTACATGCCCCGTTAGAGCATACTTCTGTTAGTCTAACTAACCCCATTATTATCTCCCATTGGATATACATCTCTTTTTTTCACGAGGGTTTCTTGCCCGCGGGCATAAATTGTATACGTTCCTCCGTGCCAGCCGGCAGTGATAGTGTTATCCTCAATGAACACACCTACTATTGGCTTTTCTGTTTTATCCAACAGCTTACTATCAAAACCAAAGAGCTGAGTCCCTTGTGGGATGTGTACTAAATCTCCTCGCATCATTTATCTTCCGTTTGGATAATACCAAAATTAGTTGTGATAAGGGTGCCGGCACAACTGGCGGCGTTTTGTAAAGCAACTCGTGTAACTTTCACTGGGTCGATAATGCCGGCAGTCGTTAAACACACAAGTTCGTTTGTTCGGAAGTTCCAGCCAAAACCTTGATCGCTGGCCATGACCTCGGACACTATAAGATCCGGAGACTCACCGGCATTGAGAGCCATTTGTCTAATGGGCTCCTCACATGCTTTCTGCACCACTATGGCGCCCAAACCCTGATCGCTTGTGCCATCGCCAGTAACGATTGCAATGCTTCTTGACGCTCGCAGCAAAGCAGTGCCACCGCCAGGTACAATACCTTCTTCTTGGGCTGATTTGACTGCTTCAAGAGCATCCTCAACCCGATGTTTGCGCTCGGTCATTTCAACTTCTGTCGAACCTCCGACGCGAATGACCGCAACACCAGATGCCAACCGAACAATGCGGTTTTGGATGTGGTCGGCTTCTTGTAAAGACTCAGTTTGTTCTATCGCGGCTTTCAATGTTTCAATACGCATATCGACTGCTTCAACATCACTATTTCCACCAACAATAGTTGTCTGGTGCTTGGCGCTTTCGATGAACTTCGCGGAACCCAGGTGTTTCATTTCCACATCGGAAAGCTTAATACCTGATTCTCGTGTAATGAATGTGGCCCCTGTCGAGGCTGACAAATCATCGAGGGTGTCCCTTCGTTCCTCACCGTAGTGGGGCGCTTTAATACCAGCGATCTTTAGAGTGCCGCGCATTGCGTTCATGATGAGTGCTGCTAACGCTTGTCCCTCGATATCCTCCGCCACGATGACCAATGGGCGACCTTCGCGAGCACACATTTCCAACACTGGAAGAACCTGCTCAACTGCTGAGATCTTGTAGTCGGTCACTAATATCAACGGTTCATCATGATGCATAATTGACCGGCGCTCATCTGTGATGAATGCGTTAGCACAGTAGCCGGCCCTTAACTTAAACCCTTCTGTTACATCAAGTGATGTTTCAAGGGATCGCGACTCCTCGATGGTAATAGAGCCGTCCTGCCCAACGCGATCTACCGCTATCGATATTAGTTTGCCAATAGAACGATCATTGTTGGCAGAGATGGTTGCCACGTGTTCAATGTCATCCAGGCTTGTGATTGGGGTAGCAACGTCTCTCAAGTTGTGTGACACCTCTTTCGCGGCCAAATTAATACCACGCTGTAGTTCAGTCGGTGAGACCCCTGATGCGATAAATCTTTGAGACTCTCGCAAGATTGCCCGGGCTAACACAGTCGCGGTCGTAGTTCCATCACCAGCGCTGTTATTTGTCTCGACTGCTGCTTGTTTGATTATCTGGACGGCAGCATTCTCGAAAGGATCCTCGCAAGCGACGAAAGCCGCAACGGTAACGCCGTCCTTTGTAATAAAAGGTTGCTGTCCCTTCTCTTGCAAAAGAACGTTTCTTCCGCGCGGCCCCAGCGTTGATGCTACATTGTCTGCTAGTTTGTTGGCACCAGTAATAATTTTCTGTTGCAATGTTTGATTGTCGTCGTATGCTCGACTCATTAATGCCTCTAAGTTATGTTAGTATTATAATCGATTGTATGGAGAATGTCAAATGTTATTTATCAATGCCGGCAATTTTTCTAGTGTCGGTGCCAACCGCATCGGCAGAATGAGCAGCTTGGCTAGCTTGTTGCGGTTCCTGTAGCCCATTGGCGAAAAACGCATTAAGACTATCAGACATAGCTGATACCTGATCAAAAATGCCAAATACTTCATCCATAAGTTCGCCGCGGGCTGATTCTAGCACCCTCATAACGGCCGCGGCCCCAATATCTAATTTAGCGAAAGGTGAGCCTCCTCCAAGCCTGATTGTTGCGCCTCTTGATAAAACCCAGTGAGAGTGAGTTAAATATCCTTTGGTATTTTTAATTGCCATAGCCTTAAGTTCGGGCGTTAAAGAATTGTACCACTCCACCACTGGAGTGCCCGTGACCCACTCTCCCGACTTGTCGAGAAACTGACCGCGAGCATCGCGACTTCTTATAACATCTTTCTTAAATTGTGCGAAAAGAGGTTTAACAATTTTATTTCTAATGTCTCTAGCCATGATTTTATCCTCCTGAGAAGGATCGCTATTGAGAGCTAACGCAATCTGCGCGGCGAGGGCGCCGTCCGCAGCAAGTGTATTGGCGCTTTGGGTCGCTTCTATGTTGTCCATATACATCTTAACCAGTGTGTTAAGGATCGTTTTCTCTTGCTCCTCGCTGACTCCTGCTTTTCGCATAGAGGACAAATCGGTCTTAGAAAGATAATCAGACCACAAACTAGAAATCTCTGCGGAATCACTGGTGTCACTACGAGCAGGCATATTGTCTGCCCAATTAAGTGAGTCGGTTTGTTCTCCAGTTTTCATGTATTCAGTCAAAGCTGCCATAAAATTCGTATTCGACAATATTGCTTTACGGCCGGCGTCTGTTACGGACAACAATTCAAATAGATTTTTGCGTGTGATGTCGAACTGATAAAAATCGATATGGCCCTCTTGTTCAACACCGTCGCCATTTAAAGTCTTGGTGCATGCTATGTACCTCATGGCCCCGCCTTCAAATTCGGGGTTTGTACCTGTCCATGCAGCCCACTCAGCGTTAGGTTCGAGCATATCGTTACACAAGTCAAAGAAGCTGCCTCCGACTTCAAGCCCCTTGTCAGTATATAACTTAAGACTGACTGGGATTCTTTCCCCATCTACGTTGGCAGTGATATCAGCGATAGTCTTGGCGCCGCCGGCGGGGATTTGCCTTCCTTGCATCAATGCCGCAAGAAATGCTTCAAAGTTGAAGCCGGCAGCAGATGCGTTAAAGTTTGTAATTGCCATCGTTAGTGTCTTATAAAATACCAAGTATGCCATGGCTTGCTGAATAAACTCTTTGGGGTTGTCTCTCGGGATGGAATTGATACCTTTTTCCATGATGCCTGAGACAGCATTAAGTTTGTCTTCGAATCCGGTACCAGGAATCTTAGCGAGATATTGTTCCAAACCTTGGCGCTGGGATGGTGGAGCGTTGGGATCGTCAGATTCTGCGTCGTCATCCGCATTTGCCCACCCCAGTTCTGAAATCGGAATCATGGGGATTTCTGAGATATGATAGGTGCGTACTTTTGGCTTTGCGGATCCCTGTTCTTCGTGGATCTGCATCCCTGCGACTGCGAATGGAAGCGCCATCACCTCTTCCACCATCTCCATCAATGTTTTAACATCGACAATATTTGCCTTCTTGTTGTACTCTTCTTTTAATATATTTCTCAAATCGTCCATGTTAAAAACCTCAGATAATTATGTCAGCTATACCTAATTCTACAGCTTCTTCTGCTGATAAATAGACATTAACATTGCGTTCTAGCATATTTTTAACGTCCTTTTTAGTCATGCTGGTGTTTTCGACCAGGCAGTTGATGTACATTTTTTGTATTTGCTCGATTGCTTCCATCTCATTCAGCAAGTTATGAAGCGCGCCATGTTGGCCTGCGATAACAGAGTGGATCATCACTCGGCAGTTCTTTCCTATCTTACGCTTGCCCTTAGTTCCCGCCGCTAAAAGTGGCACACCTGCTGACATTACTTTACCCATGCCAATGGTGTGGATTTCCATCTCCTGTTCTACCATCTTCATCACATCATATAGGGCGAACATATCGTCCGCACTGCCGCCATATGTTGAGATATAAAACTCAACCGGCTTTCTTTCTTTCTCTTCCAATAATTTGTTTTGCTCGTTTAGATATAGCAAAGCATGAACCAGCTCTGCAATCTTCTCATCAGTTACTTCACAGAACAACCCAATGAGCCGTAGGTCCGGCTCGGCCTTTGCTGGGGCGCCACCTCCTACTACAAGCATCTGCCCTAATAGCTCTTCTACAGCTGCGGCCTCTTCGTCTGGTGAGGGAGGTTGGGCCGGCGGCTTCTGTTGTTCTTCTTCTGCTAAAATTGTTTTGATAATCTTTTTGATTTTATTTATCACTATTAAATTCTCTCCCAAAATGCTAGTGCTGTTTTTTTATTATTCTGCAGGTATGTCATCGCGCTGGCCCAGTCATCAAACTCAAGCATGTTGAGGTAGAATGGTGGGTGAGCATGGATGAGAGTTTTGATCGCCTTTGTTTTAAAATGTTTAACGTCCTCGCCATACCTTTTCTCGAAGATGCTTATTTGTGTAGCATTCCTCTCAGTTTTAATTAGGCTCTCCAACACTAATTCGCGGGCATAAGTCATATGCTCTATCGATTTTATAAGCGAAGTTAGATAAATCACGTGCGCCATCTTAACTAACATAATAGAAAGTCGAGTTGATCGCATAAAATAGAATGTCTTGTGGGTCATGTACCCAAACACAAACATTAGTATGTACATCCACCAATATGTCATAAAAAGCCCCAAAAAGAAGAGCCGCCGGTAGTCCAGCGGCTCTTATATTATAACCTAACTCTGTGTCAGTGTCAAGTTATTTTGTTTTGGTAAGTCTCTTAAGGATGCGCTCAGCTAGCTGATCAGCTAGTGCCTCCTTCTTTTGTGTTTTTCCGAGACGGGCTGCTACTCTACGTGCGACCTCATTGACGATGGCATCTTGGTTCTCATACATGCCGCGGCTGCCGGGGGGGAACTCTTCTTCCTCTTCTTCGGGCGCCAGGTCAGGGCCAGGGTCTTCCATGCCCATCTCCATATCATCCATGGCAGGCTCGGCATCCATTTCCATATCATCTGACGCGTCGACATCCGAGTCGGCATCATCCTGTACATCAACTTCAACATTGGCTAGGCCGGCTAACATCTCAAGATCATGAGCGATTCTGGCCACGATCTCTTCAGCCTCTGAACCTTCAGAACCCTCTACATCCATCTCTGCATCTCCTAGCTCGACGGCTTCGGGCTCGTCATCGAGTGGTACTTCGTCCTCGGTCGGTGGGCCCATTTCGTCACCCTCAAGTCCTCCAAGGGGCGAGTCAAGCTCTTCCTCTTCCTCTCCGGGGAACTCCTCATTAATACCTAAGTTAAGGCCCATTTCTGAGATCCTGTTTTGGCCCACAGCGGGAAGGTTTGCCAGTTTCATAAATTGGCGAACTTCGCCCTCTGTTAAAAGTGTTTTTCGAGCCATTTTATTTTCTCCTAAGACGTTGTTTAAATCTAAACTCAACTGTAAATAGTATCTAACTTTGTTAAATCCCTTCAAAAGAGCAAAGATGATATGTCTAGACGTTTTTTTAGCTTCTTGAGGGCGGCGGACTCTATTTGTTTTATTCTCGCAAATGAAACCCCAGTTCGTTCAGCCACTTCTCTCAGCGTCATCCTCCCATGCTCATACACTGCGACAAGTGTGCAGTTATAGTCAGCGGAATGCTCTATCCACATTCTACATTCCGTCTTTGTGCAGTTCTTATTCTTCTCGCGGCACACCCTAGCACACGGCCGTAAGCCATCTTTTGATCTCATAAGTCAGGGTGCTCGCGCGATAGTAGATCAAATATATTTTCTATTTCTCCATCGTTTAAAGCCAGGTCATTCATTATTTTTTTCCCCATCCCTCTTAGTTTCTTTGATTTCTCTGTTCTTGGTACGCTTTTCTTTTTCTTAACTTCATCGATGTAGTCCAAAATCCTTTCATCGCCACCAATATATCCATTTACAATGTGCCGAAAGAAGCCGGCTTGCGTCATTCTTTCATTCTTTAGTTTAATAATGAGTTTTGCCTGCTTGTGGTCGGTTATGTCGAAAGCAACTCTCTTAGAGAGACCCCCATACTCACCATGTTCTAAACCATCATCATTTCTTTTTTTAACGGTCACCACTTCCGCCCAACAATATGAGTGTGGCTCTCAGATAATCCAGAAGATGTTTGTTGAACGAACTCTGCTACGCTGTGGAATTCTGAGATAGTTCTAGCGCCACTGTATGATAAGCCAGAACGGATACCTCGCTCAAGGTCTGCTAGTATATGTTTAACACCACCTCGATATGGTACGGTGGAGGAGACACCCTCAAACGATGAGAATTTGCCTCGCCACTCGACCTGGGCTTCCTTCGAAGCCATACCACGGTATACCTTCCACCTATTGCCAGAGCCATCGTCGATAACTTTGCCAGGTGTCTCGTTAGTGCCGGCCAACAGAGAGCCACACATTACAGCGTCAGCACCAGCGGCCAAGGCCTTTACGATGTCTCCGGAGTTACGGATCCCGCCGTCGGCAATAATTTTAACGTTGCGGTCAGTTTTAGCGCACTCAATCACAGTCTGAAGACCCGGCATGCCATGCCCTGTTTGAATGCGAGTGGAACAGATAGACCCACCACCAATGTTGCAGCGTACGCTATCTGCTCCCCAGTCCGCGAGGTCATTAACCCCTTCGAGAGTGGCGACGTTGCCGGCCATGATGTGGATGTCATCACCGAATGCGACTCGTAAGGCACCGAGTGCTTCCCGCATCAAAATATGGTGACCATGGGCCACGTCGACACACAAGAACGTAACACCAGTTGCAACTAGGGCTGCAGCGCGCTCGATGTAATCGCCGGTAGTTCCGATAGCGGCGCCGACGATCGGATTGTCTTCTTTTGACGCGTCTCGCGCATAAGAATTCATCCTTGCTTGTTCGGTGATGCTGTTATATCGATGGAGTACAGCTGCACCGCCATGTTTTGACATAACGATTGCCATTGGGGACTCCGAGATAGTGTCCATTGGTGAGGCAATGATGGGTAACTCTAATACAAGATTTTTTCCCAGATCGGTCGAAATATTGATCTCGCTGCGTGATCGAATGTCGGAGTATTTTGGGACAAGCAGTACGTCATCATATGATAAGCAATTATTCATTCGTTTCTCTCGATAAACTTTTTAATGTCATTCGACGCATACCACGTCTTTTCATTTGGGTTTTCTGGCTCTGGCATTATTCGAATCTTTTGATTCTTGTGACCGGTCCTGATTAATGAAATGGTTGGGACACCGGTAAACTTTAGTTGCTGCTCTATTTGCGGATAGTCATCCACATTAAATGCGAAAAAGTGCATGCCGGAATAATTTTCATTGTTTGATATATCCTCATAATATTCTTTCAAGTTGTGGCAATAATTGCACCCACTCGAATAAAACTTTATGACGCACGTGGCGCTCTCTTCTATCTTGCCACTAATCAGTTTCTGAAGCGACGGTGTTGTTAATCTTTTCACTGACATTATCAATTGCCTCCTGTGTTCTCTTAATGCAGTGCGGACAGAATAATCGCACTGTTTCTTGTTTCACTACAACGCTCCATGATGCTAACATTTCACGGTTTTGCTTGTCAAATGGTTCTTTGCATGCGGAACATTGCGATGGTAGCTTACCAAATTGGGAAATTTTTTGGGTAAGATTTTCTGTGGAATCTTGTCCCACTTCCCTTTCCATTGCTCTCCGGGTCTTGCGGTTCATTCTTCGCCTTCTTCTATCTTCTTCTTGCGGGGGGGCCGCTTCTTCTTTACAGAATTTGTTCTACGAAGGGTCGACGACATCTCTTCTGTTACAACCATCGGAGGTTGTTCAGGTTCGGGTGGTGGGCCCGGAGGCTGTTCGGCCTGGCCAAAATACTGTTGAAGTGTTAGCATCGCACCTTCATACTGTGCCAGCTTGAGTGCTTGATTGGCGATCTTATCTACATCGCCTTCTTCTGCTGGTCTCGCATAAATATCCTTAATAATACCAAATGCCTCAAGGGCTTTGGCGCGCAATTGTAAAATTGCTGCATCTGATGTTTCTTTAGCCACTATTGTTTTCCTTTTTTATTGTTGGGTTATTTATCGGTTCATTGCGCCGAAGACTTGTTGCTTGCTTTCACCATCAAACACCACCACTGCTGATGGAAATGGGGCGCTGTTTGTACTATCTCCAAACTTTAAGCGGCCCTTGACGAAGTACAATTCTGATGCTAGCATAACATATTTATGCCAATACTTGGTGTCTGTTCTTGCCGGAATGAGCATAACCACCTTTGTGTGTGGTTTCAGCGACTCGCGATATCCCTTTTCAATCCACCTGTCAATGCCTCTTCCATAGGGGGGATTGACAAACACTGTGTGCCCTTCCCAATCCTTTGACAAACCATCTTCTACTTCTGTGAAGAAGTTAGGGCACTTTGTATTATATGGGCTGGCACAGGGATCGAGATCGAATGTTCCAAACCGCCAGTTAAGCTTATCATAAAAGTCTTGTGGGGTTGCCCAGTCGCCGGTGGCGGAGCTAAACATTGTCTTTTGTGTTGATTTATTCATTTGTTATCCTTATATTGTTTATAAAACTTTCGGTGATGGGGAGATTTTCTAGTGATTTCTGGGAAAACATATATCGGTTGCCGACCATAAATCCGAACTCATTCCAGTCAATTGAGTTTAGTGCTCTTGTTGTGTTCAACAAATCAACATCCTTATTTCTTGGAAATATTGCCAAGACTGAACCATCATACTTTTTACAACTATTTGTGAAAAAGGGCTCCTCTTGTCTGGTTTTACAATTAACATATATTCTTTCCGATTCGGATTTGTGATAGTCGCGACCCCAGTGCCACCAGTTTTCCTCTGTGAATGTTTTAATTTTTCGATTTAAAAGCTTATCTTTCTGGGATAACAGGTTTTGTTTAGGTTTTTCATAGTGGTACCGTTTTAGTTTCGATGTCTTGCGCGTGAAAGAGCCCACAAAGTCTGAGTCTCCGCTGGGATCACAGAAAATAGAATCTAAACCACTTACAGCACCTACTTTAACATAAAAGAAATCGCCCAACTTGTGCTTAAACGTTTCATCTGAAAAAATTAGCTGTCCGTGGTGCAGGTTCATGTTTTTGGCGCCATCATTCGTTTCTGTTTTATGTGTGAAGCAATTTTTCTGAAACCTCCAAATAGCACAGTTAGGGGAAAACCCTTTAAACAACATCTCATCTCCATAGTCATAAAAATGGGTTATTGTGCCATGCTTATATATCTTTTCATTAAGGTGTGCGCACGAAGTTGCATTTATGAACCCTCGGGGAGTCACAAAAATGATCTCTCCATTGTCTCCTAGCATATCTATACATTTATCAATAAAGAACACATATAAATTCGTTCTCTTATCATAGCTATCGATATCCAAAAATTCTAAAGTCGTTGGTAATATATTCTTAAATTTAACGTATGGGGGGTTGCCTATAATAGTGTCAAATTTTCTTTCAAACTTGTGTTCAAAAAAGTCACCAGTGATTGCTCCCGCGGGACACACAGTTGGGTCTATCTCTATCGCATAAGAATCCTCTTTGGCTGACAGTTTCCCCCAAAAGGCACCTTGACCACAAGAAGGCTCCAGAATGGAACCAGAATTTGTACGTAAAGACAACATTCTATCAACAACCTCATCAGTTGTGAATACTTGTCCCAATGACTCAACTCTATAAGGCTTCATAAAGGTTCATTCTCCAATCTTTTTCAAAAGTTTCTCTGAGAATATCATTATAAAAGGTGCGTGCTTCAGGAACGGTACGTAACTTTAGTTCTTGATTCTTTTTCCAGTTAATCTGAAATGGTAGGTTGTTACAGTTTGTTGTAGCATGATTTAGATTTCTAATCGACGTTATAATCACATCGGATGTATCATTTTTATTGACAGAAAAAAACCAATAATCTCGGCTGCTATTTTCATCGACTATGGAGTTCATCATATCAATATACTGCATTGTATCTTTTCCGGCGTTTGGACATCGGGCGCGCTGGACCTCTACATCAGTCAAAGCCCACAATAACGATAGGAAATTACATGCGTTGTCTGCAGTTTTGTGGGTAGCGCTCTTGATATTGACTGGTGTGTCTGTTTCAACTATCCAGATATCCCACCAACATCGGTTCGATATATTCAAATCGTCACTTGTTAAAAAGACCTTCTTCCCAAATCCAGCGTTGCGCAGCCAATCAACAATTATGTCTTCATCATGGGCAGAGTTGATCCTTCCATCACGATGAGCATCAGACAACATCAGCGAACTATTAATAATACTTTCTTTTAGTTCATTTAAAATTTCATAAGTTCTTTTTTGCTTATTATTCATCTGTACTTCCCAAAGCTCCGTCACCCCTATCGCTAATAGTGACAGCTGATGCATATAGCTCACGTTCATACGTTTCTACCGGTCGCGGATGCAGAACCGGCACCATTACCAGTTGTGCTATCTTATCACCGGCTTTGATAGACTGACTCTCAACGCCAACATTGTGAAGATTTACAAATACTTCACCGCTATATCCACTATCTACGACACACGCCCCCACCAGCAAACTTCTCTTGGCCGCGACACTTGAGCGGTTTTTCACTTCAAGCATAAAACCATGGGGTACCTCGAACTTAAGCCCTGTTGGAATGACACGACTGGTGCTGGGGGCGATGAGTACCTTTAAGTGCTCATCTACTGGTGAGTAAAATACATCGAGGCCGGCGTCAGAAGGGTTTGCCCGTACAGGTGTCTGCGCCGATGGGTGTGTCTTGGCGTATTGGATGATCAAGAGCTGTCTCCTCCAGAAATAGTCTTAAAATTATCGACTACCTCGTCAATGTTGAAGTTACCACGGAACAAACGATATGCTTTCACTGCTGCTCGAATCTCATCTGTATTTAGCCAGCCGTTCTGGCGGAATTCTGAACGTAGCTCGCGCTTTTGTTCTTGGTAAGGCTCGATGCACTCTTCAATCGCTGATAGCGAACGAATGTACTCCTTAACGTATTGCTTCTTCTCGTCGTGTGATGATGCCATTTTCCCTCCTTACGGGTTTAGGTCTTTCTTACTCTTATATTATAACAACACACGGGGGTGCTGTCAAGTACTATTTGTCAAAAACTTGAGGACCAAACAGCTGAGACATAAACCTTTTTACAACATGGTCTCTCTCACGATCACTGTCGCATTCGGAGAAGATGTAATTGTATGTGTTCTTCTCTTTTGAAAGTTCTTGGTTCAATGTACTGGTCTCTTTCTTCATCCAGCGAATTTGCTGTTTATAGTTTTTAGGGGTTGTGATATTAAACTTTTCTGCGATGTCAAGAATAATAAAATACTTGCGTTCTTCCAACGCGGTCTTTGCTTCTTTGAACATGTTTAATTTAACGTCTCTTTCCTCAGCTGTCAAGTTTTCATCCAATTTATCTGGGTGAATCAAAAGTGCTATCTTTCTAAACACTCTATTGAATACATCATGAATTTCTTGCTCGTCCTTGGACATTTGATAGTCACCAAGTTGTTGCGGGTATTCCTCTTGGTTCTCGCTACTTATTTGTTGCTCGGAGGGAGCACTGTGAATTACGAGAGATCCATCTATACCGGCGTCAAGTTGGGCATACTGCTGGTCGTCCTGGGGTGTGCCCTCTCCTTGGTATGACTTTTTAATTTTCTCGCTGTTCTTTTTATTTAACTCAGCAAGATCAATCTCATTTTTAATACAATAATCTTCATAATGGGCTTGAAACTCTCGGGAAGCTGCTCTGTTAATCTCCTTTACGAAGTCGAGTTCTTCATTGATAAACCGAAGTTCGTTAATATAGCGCTTCCATCTAAGTTTTGCTGAAACCGCCACACTGAGTCCCCCTATCCAAAGTCAAATTCAACCTTTGTCTTAATCTTTAGTTCTGGTATAAATAGATGGTTGGCTAGGTTATGTTTTTTACATTCGTCAGCTTCTAGAAACCAGTCAGCGTGGCCCTTCTCATGAACTATGTCAAGGAAATACTCCTTGTGATGACCACAGTTTTCTGCCATCATCGTGTATATCTTTGTGTTAAGGCGGTCAGTTTCATCGGCGCTCACTTTAACCTCTTCTACCTTTCCCCATGCCATCGAACTCACATCATGAATCATGAAAGTCGCATCCGGATCCATATATCGCATGCCTTCCTCTCCAAAACTCGCCAATATTGCCCCACAAGACATGGCTTTACCCTGAACGATAGTGGCAACAGAAACCTTCGAATGCTTAATATCTGAGATCATAGACATCAAACTATACACCTGGCCACCGTAACTATCTATTATTATTGGGATAACTGGTTGTCCCGTGTTCTGGGCTCTCGATATTAGACTTGAGAACTCCTTTGCCGCGGCATCATCAAACTTCCTCACCCGTAATACAACCGGTAGGTCTGTTTTAAGTTCTGGCTCTTTTAAGAGTGGTGAAAAATATTTGATGATGTTCATTGTTGTTTATCCCATTAATCGAAAGTTATATTTAATAGATCTAGTTGAGAACCCCCATTGTTCGTTATAATCCAGCCGGCTCATATACGGCCTGTTGATATGAATACGATCTTTTTCAGGTTTTACTCCCCAGCACCTTATCTTAGTTAGTTCGTTGTTAGAGTCTATCACCTCAAGTATCCAATAAGTCTTTCCATTTTTTGTCTTGCGAGGCACAATTTTTCGAGGTATAAACCAGCATACTTGCAATTCTGGATCAAATTCAGAAATAGGTGGAATAAATTTCTCTTTTAGTTTCTCGATCATTTCGGCGCTCATCACAAGGTTCATCGGAAAGATTCCGGTTAAGTCTGTTTTGAACTGAATAACTTCTTCTTCTGTAAAGTCGCCCTCTGGTTCGTATATTTCCAAATTCTCCAAAAACTTCTTGAGATTTTTTGGGCGCTCTACAACACAGGCACTCCAAAAATGCTTTCGGCCAGTGAAGCGGTTATCCACCAAATTATCTAGGGCGCCGCCCCTACACAGAGCATCCAGTGCCTTCTTATTGAACTTGCTATATGACACTCCTTCTCGGAACAATAAATCCTCTGCATTCATAAACGGACGGTTCTCTAATATCTGTTCGATGGCTGACATACCAAGACCCTTGATAGATGTCAGCGGTTGGATAAGAGTCTTACCGTCTTCGCTGATCTCCCACACAATACCTGACTTATTAATATCGAGTGGTTCGATCCTAAAGCCATGGCTCTTAGCTGCATTGATAGCCTTTTCCTTTCTCTTCTCAGGCTCTTTATCAAGGAATGCTGCGGCCCACTCGCTGGGATACTTCTTCCATAACCAAGCACACTGGTAAGAGATGATACTGTATGCTGTCGCGTGGTTCTTAGAAAAACCATACTTAGCGAACCCTGCCATCAAGTCCCAAATCTCTTCTGCTGTGCGAATTGACATGCCCTTCTCACTAGCACCCTCGATGAACTGCTCTCGAAACTTTAGTAGAAGATGTTCCTTTCCAGTGCCCTTCTTTGTGAGCAGCTTGCGGATCGTGTTACCATCATCTCGGGAAATATCCTTTCCTATCCTGTGTGTGATCTCACTGATCTGCTCCTGATAGATAACATGTCCGTAACTCTCCTCTGTGATCTCCTTGAAGATAGGGTGGTACCATTCAATGGCAGTGTGGCCGTCCTTGGCTGCAATATATTGGTCATGCACCTTGGCTGACAACGGACCAGGACGAAAGATAGAGGTCACCGCTGAAATCTCTGCGATATTCGTCGGCTTTACGTTCTTGCAGAAGTCCTGTGCTCCGTCGTTGGTGAATTGGAACGTGCCGGCAAAGTTGCCCCTATGAAACACGTGCTTATAAACCGATTGATCATTTAAGTCTAACACATCTGGGTGCAGTTTCTCGTTATAATAGTTTCGAACCTGTTCAAACGTACATTCTTCTACCCCATGGTGGCGTCGGAGGATGTGTTCGATGCAACCTTCGATCATCTTCAATGTTGAAAGCCCAAGCAGATCAAACTTAATGAAGCCCATCGGCTCAAGGTGACGTACGTTCTGGCCCTCAGCCCATGGCGACTGGCGCACACCGCCACTGTTGATGAGAGGCATGTTCTCGTTCAGGTTCTCCGATACTAACAGACCGCCGGCGTGACGGCTGCAGCTTCTCACCTGTCCTACAAGCCCTTGAACCCGCTCCTGAACCTCGGGATGTTGAGCCAAGAATGATCTCAGCGATGTAGAAAACTCCAACACCTCTTCCCAGGTTGGAACATATACACCAGCGCTAATACCATGGCGCTGCTTAGCGGGGCCGATGGCCTCGTTCATCATCGCACTTGTCACGTTATTAACTTCCGAAAATGGAATGTCATACAACTTTGAAATGTCTTTAATAAGCGACTTTAATTGGAGCGTATTCCAGTTAGAAATAGGTGCTACTCTGTCTTCTCCCCACTTCTCGATCAGGCGCTCCTTCAGTTCCATTGGTGCAGACACATCTGTATCGATATCAGGATAGTCTGTCGCATCTGAGCGTAGAAAGCGCTCGAAGGGCAAAGCATATTTGATGGGATCTATCTGTGTGATCTTCAGCGCATATGCCACCAGTGATCCGCAAGCACTACCGCGACCAGGGCCAACGAGCATTACCTCTGCAGCCTCATCTACAATGGCTTTCATCGTGAGGAAATACTTGCTGAAGCCGCGGCTGTCAATAACGTCAAGCTCATGCTTCAGTCGCTGAACATATTCGTCGTTCGTGTGAAGCTTTAGTTCTCGCAGACCATCGATAGCGTAGCGAACGAGTGCTTGCGTGGCGGTGGCACCCTCTGGCACGACAAAGTCTGGCAGACGAACGGTTGTGTCCGGCATAAAACTTTCGATGCGTTCGTGAGCGATACGATATGTCTCTTCGATGCTCTGCAAAACAAGGTCATCGTCATACTCAACGCCCTGTGTCTCGGAGTAGTGCTTATAACTCTCCCACATCTGGTCGCCATTCTTCGGATAGAGTTCATATCCAATAACGTCTGTGTTCTCTGGAATAACACTCTTCTCCTCTTCGTCCTCGGCGTCGGTCTTCCACTTGGGTTTTCCTTTGCCAAGCCAACCAAGTTGCTTATACATCTCACGATCCTTCCAAGCTTCAGGACTAGGATAGTGGCTGTCTGCGGTTGAGATCATTTTAAGATCAAACTCTTTTGCAATTTGAATAATGTACTTATTTAGTTCATGTTGCTCAGGAATGTTATTCCACTGGAGTTCTGCATACCAGCGATCTCCAAAGATCGATTGCATTTCTATGGTTGTCTCCCGCATAGCATCTAAAACGGCTCCTTGGCCCGTGTCACGGTTCTCCCAGTAGTTTCCAGCATACACCCCACCTAGACATGCAGAAGCTGCTATAACCCCCTCTGAGTGTTCTCTCAATAGATCATAGTCCATACGCGGGTACCGATAAAAGTACTCGTCTGTATAGCTCTTGGATATTAGCTTGTATAGATTATTTAGTCCCGTCTGGTTCTGTGCCAGGAGGATTAGGTGGCGGCGGCGTTTAAGGATAGGTTGTGCGGCTTTTGTGTCCCCCTCATCTTCTGCTGTTGCTCCTGATTGTTTATCTTTCTTGGCTGAGCGTGACTTCTTTTTATCTGCCATTGCTTCATCATAAGCCACACGCCAGTCCTTAACAGACGTAGTGAAATATGCTTCAACCCCAAAGATGGGCTTGAAGTCTTTGCCTTCTGCTTTCATCTTCTTCGCGTGGAGTACCTGCCACGATAGCCCATTCATGTTGCCGTGGTCTGTTAATGCCAGTGCGTCACCGCCATTCGAATAACAGAACTCCATGTGTTCTTGAGGATACCCAATGGCATCAAAAATAGACCCTGCCACACTGTGTGCGTGTAGTCCAACAAATTTAATCATTCTTCTCTCCTAACTTTGATCCAGATGCCCCAAATAATAGGCACTGCGATCGGGTGTAGGCACAACAACCAACTTATTGGTGCGCCAGTAATAAACCATGGGTTCACATTGTGACCCAGCCAAATGAATAGCAACGGGAACAATATATCTTCTATAATTTCCCAAGCAACGATGATGACAACAAGTGCCAGGCCGTGTTCTTTGAGCGTATCCAGCAGTTTTGATGGCCGAAAATGCTCTAACTTGTGCTTAACGCGGTGCCATACCCACCGCAGTGCGTTTCTCATTCTTCTTCGCCCTCACTATATGGTATCATAGCATGTTTGTGTGGCGCTGTCAAGTCGCTTTCGGGGACTTCTATTAAATTATCTGATCCAAGATAGGAACAGTATCCATCAAATGTAGAAAGATCATAATACCATTCAAGTTCGATCGATGTTGCGCTTACTTCGCTTATCTTCTCGAATATCTTCTGAAGGTTGAAGTGGCGCGCGCTCCACCTCTCTTTCAGTGGTAGCTTCTTCGAAGGGTAGTGGTCTCCGAGTAAAGGGGGTAAATACTCCCGGGTTGTTTGTTTGTTTACCGAACGTCTGCATTGTTTAAAGTCTTCTCCTGTAAAAGTAAATGCTATTGGTATGTTATTTTTGACTGTATCGCCGTCATAGCATAAAAATAGGTTGTTGGTTTTGTGTTTTATTAGTTTTCGGTGTTCTCGCACACTGTAGATGTCGTAAGCCGACATTGGAAATGATACATAGTACTTGTCAGGGACAATCCACTTAGAAATATTATGTGCGCATTTCCATGCCGTGTGTGCCCCGTATAAAACAGACCACCCATAAGAATCGCGGCGGTCGCGGTCCTTCGGATGAATAGGCACGTAATAAATAGGTATTTCTACTCGTTTTTCCGTATTAAAACGTACTGGGCGGCGAAAATAAACCGGGTCATACGTCCATTCTCCAATAATCTTTCGTACTATTGGCGCCAAGTCATCGTTTGCTACTATCCAAATAGTAGAACAACCAGCCATAGCACACTCAAACACAGACTTCTGAATGGCGGTAAAACCCTTATTAACAGGAGACAATATCTCAGGAGTATTCAGGCCAAAATCTGTTTTAAGATTGGCTACGGGAATTATCCCCGCTACATGTATTCTTGGGCGCATCTGGATCCACCAAATATTTTAAAAATCTATTGTATCCCAAACAACCCGATGATAGATCTTCAAGCAGATCTTCCTCGCTAATTTCCGGAAGCGTGATATTGCTGGCTTGTGGTTCTTGTCGAATCGGACACTCTCGCGTTTGGCGGTGTATGCTAGATGTTCTATGTTTGTAATATTTATCATTTCCTGCCGTTGTTTGTTCACTAGCTTTCTTTCCTCTTAGACCTCGCTGTTCCATCTCGTAAATTAACTTGAAGCGGGCCATTGTCTCTGAGTATTCAAAGTCTAATAACTGTTTGCTATCTAATAATGAGATAGCAACAGCATCTTTAATAGGAGTATTTCCATCAATACGATCGGAACTATAAAACCATACCTCCCCAACAAAACTATCCTTTGTCTCAATGTAGTCAAGTTCATGCTTCCCTCCTATGTGAAACGCGATATTATCATAACATATATATCTCTTGTTGTCAATAGTTTTCTGGTGGACGAACCCTGTGCTCTTATTATCCCCAAAGTAAAAACACTCGTTAAAGGTTATCTCTGCGATCTTGCTATACTCGTTGGCGCAGGTGATGGTATCCCCAGTGTGTCTTATAGAGTGTGCCATATTTGATATAGGTACCTGGCCGTTGAGAGACATAAGAAACATCATGTGTTCCCACAATGTCTCTTTCTTTGTTCCGACAACTTTATTTCCCTCACGTGAGGTGAGTGTGATGTTTTCTCTTCTTATGCCAAAGCACGACAAATCTAACTCGGGCTCAAAGTGGTCAAACCTGAACGGCCTTCTCTCTTCCGCAAAGATGATAGGGTATTCGTTATTAAAAGCAAACAGCATTGCTTCCAAAGAACTGCCAACTACTATCTTGTCATACTCGAACAACCTACTTCCTTATTTGTTCTTTATGGTATCAAAAATATCAATGTCATATTTAACTTCATCCAGAAGCGTTCGAAGATCAAGACCAGCACAGTCTATTTTGCCTTTATTAATGTGGTAGTGGCTTACAAACCCGGTGAAGTCTCCATATGCCACATCTTGTTCGTATTTTGTCGAGGTCTTCCCGAACTGGCCCATTGGGGTTTCATAGGGAATACCCGTTGCGCCATTGATTGCTTTCCATAGAGCCTTAGCAGCTTCTATTTGTTTGGGATAAAACCCCAGGAATGGATCAAGCCGATTACCATGGACCCAAGCCCCTTCTATAATAGGCCTCTCGCCGAAGCCGTGGTCTATATACCAGTCTTGGTATTTTGGATAGTATGCGTTTGTGATCTCAACACCAACAGAAGGACGGTTTGTTCTAGAAGAACCAGCATGCCACGCGGCGTGCTGGAGATCAAGAGTTTGGTATATTGTTCCATCGTTATCAATAAGGAAATGAACTGAAATGCCGCGTCTATCTAAGATGTTTTGAGTTGATTTAGATGATAAGCATGCGTCCCAGTGATTGACAAAATATCTGATCTTACGTTTGGGCCGGCCAGAGTAGTCGTAATAGTTTCCCCTTCTTGTCTCTAGCCCGCCTTTTTCACTCCATAGAACAAACTTATCCCATTCTATCGGGTGGAACTCCCCGTTATATATAATATAGTTAGAATAGTGTGCATCCGATGGTTTGTGATCATCAATATTAGCTTGGCGCTCAGACCACAGGCGCCTAAATGTCATGGGCCCGCAGAGGCCATCCCCTACTATGTCATGGCTTTTTTGCCACTTTTTAATAGCGCGGACTAACTTGTCGTCAAAGTATCTTTCACCAAACCACGATGGTTCCCAGCCTAGTTTTTTGGCCGACGCCTCGTTGTAAAAGTGCTTGTCCATTTAATAAGTGCCCCATTTACTCAATCTTTCCCACGACATAATTGTCCAAGATGACACTATAAATAGATCCACCAACTTTTATCTCCTCGATCATTGACCGGTCGACAACCAGCGTTGCGAGACGAGGCAGCTTAAACCTAACATCTTCAGCGGCTTGTAGGACCGTAACTTTCAAATATCTTTCTTCTTCCGGTTTGTAATCTTCTGGTAACACAATCAGAGATTCTGTCTCTGCTTCCTTTGCCGGGATATCAATCAGAATATATCTATTAACTGGGTTAAACACTGCTTATCTCTCTTTCTAAAACATTGCTGTGTAGTTTATACTGTCTCTCGGACATGAATACTTCGGTTCTACGGCCACAATTCTTACAGTTCATTGTAACATGGTAGTTGTTCCCAGCCGTAGTTTGTCCGTCACCAACGGGTTGATAGTAACACTCTATATGTCCGAGGGTGCCGCACTTTCTTTTTAGGTCGCTTCTTTCTATTAAGTGGTTAAAATTCATCTATATCTCATTAAATTGTGCAAGTATCGTTTGTACAGAATTTAGTTCCTTCGCCGGCTTCTTCAGTATCAATACGCTGGATTTGAACTACTTTCTTTATTCTCTCTTCGTATTCTTCTTTCGTTATTGGTTCGTATGGTGCTTGTTTGTATCCGGTTTCTTTGTATCTAAGGAACGATACTGCCTTTAGTCTTGTCTCATATAATTCAAGAGCACTTTTAATTTGGTCTGCCTCATCATCTTTGAACGTGATAGTAACAGACACGGCGTTATCGGCCCAATAATGTTGATACTGGGCAGCAATTTCAAGTTGTTCCCACATCGATACATCCCGTTTTCCTTTGTGAAAATACGGCTCTTTAACAGGAAATTCGACACAAGTAGTATTCGGAGAATATTCATCATCCTCCATAGTATAACCTGCTTCTCTGATACTGTCAAGTAATTTTGAATCTTTTGAGAACCTAATACGTCTAATATAGTATTCATCCTCTGGAAAATGGATTCCGGGTGTAGAGCCATTCAACAAGGATACTGTTCCCGATGGCTTAATAGAAGTTGTTCTGATCGACTTGGGAACACAGAGCCAGTCTGAGTATTCTTTATCAAGCAATTGAACATGCTCATAAGCGTCATCACACCACTTTAACATATTGCGTCGGCCATGTTTGTTAAACGCCTGTACAATACCAGACTGTGAGAGACCAATGCGGCGGTTCTTCAGCATCATAGCGTTAGTCTCGGGCCAATGGGTATTGACCAGTGTAACTGTCTTACCATATAGATACGCGCACTTAAGAGTTTTTAGATAATCATCGTATGTCTCGTGCTTTGCGGGAAATGTCTCCACTAAACAGCAGCACTCACCATCGTGAAGTTGCTGTTCCGAGCAGGGGTTGAACCCTGCCACATTAACATCGTCTAATCGTTCGTCATCTTTGAACCGGCCCCTGGTTTGTGCATTTCGCAACCAGATATATCCGGGTTCGCCATTCATTTTGCTCTGTTTTGCGTGCCAGGTATAGTCCATCCCAACCACAGCATTGAAGGAATTGTTGGAACCCCATCGATGATGATATAGTTTCTCTTGATCGTTTTTCATCTCAAGATAACGTTTGTCGTCGTAATTCCCCATCGCAAGAGCAGCGGAGCGGCGAACATTTCCAGCGACCACACACCGACCGATGAGGTTTTCTGTATCAACAATATCGACTGATGAGATGGGCTCTCCAATTTTAGAGGCGAATAACTCCATCAGGTTTTCATGTAATTCCAATAGTGGGCCATGACCGGATGCAGTACCCCCAAACCCATTGATCTTGGAACCCGGGGGCCGGATGGCAGTATAATCATACTTTGGAACCTTGGCGCCTAAAAAGAAGCCATCAAGAAGGGTGTGCACCGAATTGACCCAGCCTTCGCGACTGTCATCGATCACAAGTACGTCACCTGTGTATTCTGGCTCTTTGATCGTAAATGTGTTTGCCCCAAGAGTGTCAAAACCAACGCCGACACCGAGCATTAATGCGTCCATCATCCAAGCGAATAAGTAGCCGCCCTTGGTGGCTAACTCTTTGGTTGAGCGAAAAGCGCAGTTAAACAATGCGGCCCCAGTTTTCTCTTCTACAAACTTTGTCCCCATCATCCATAGGCCGCGGCCAGGGGGAGTCCATTTCAGGTTGAATAGCCGATCATATGCATCCTTGGCAGTCGCCTGTGCTTTCTGATCATTCCACCCTAGCCCCAACATAACAACGTGCTGTTTCTGAACATTAAACATTCCCTCAATCACACGGCGGCAAGTCTGGTGCCACTCTTCGGTGCCAGTTGCTTGTGGATCAAATTCACTCAAGCGCCTTGAATATGTGCGTTTGTATGTGATGTAACCGATCGGCCCCCAGGGCACCTCTGCTTTTTTGTACGGCTCGATAAATGTGTCGGATAATCTGAATCTGCGTATGTTTTCAATAGTTCTCATTGTGTTTATTTCCTTTTTCTAAACTTTTCGTATTTATTATGTAGTAAGCCCCTTTGCGCTTTGGGGGTCAGGGTAACTGGGTTTAGCGGGATTAAGCCGGCTGGTCCGGATGGTGTCAGTTTTGGCATTATCTTAATATTCACGCACGAGGTGTCCATGAATATATCGTATATCATGCCGTCTGGCCCATTTCTATTTTTTGCTATGAATATTTTGCCTAGATTGTTTTGTTTATCTTCGATGCTGCGAGACACCGAGAAGATGAAATCGGCTACAAAACATTTATTGAATGCTTCCGAGATCTGCTCCATTGTGATAACTTCCGCATTAAGGCCGCTTCTGTTTGTTTGCGAAGCTGTCCACACAGGGCACCCATATTCTGTTGAGATCCCACGCAACTCTTCATAAATAGATTCCAACTCGGTTCTCTTCTCCTTGCGAATCACGACCGGTCTTAATAAGTCTGCGTAATCCACAATTATCATATCAGGTTTTATCCCTCTCTTTAACAACTTTGTTAAATGAGTTTTGATAGTTGCGGTAGAAGCTGATTTAGTTGGGTACTCTTTGATGATAAGTTTTCCACCAATATTTTTAACCATCTCATAGATCTCGTCCTTAAAGTTTGGTAGGTCGTTGAGTGGGTAGCCGGTCAGACAACTATCATAACGCCCAGCAATTACTGTTGATTGTAGTTCCATTGTGTAATGAACTACCACCTTGTTTTCTTTGAGCCCCTCTGATCCAAGATGGACCAAAACCATGCTCTTTCCGGCGCCCGTGGGGGCAATTACGACTCCCAACTCGCTCTTGCCTAGGCCTCCACCGCAAATGCTATCCATATCCTTCCAGCCGGTGCTAACGGGGTGTCTGAACTTGGGCACGAAGCGCTCTTCGAAGTCTGCTAGGTAATCATAACCAAAATTGTTGTCTGAGCCGAGTTTAAGTGAGTTGTTGATGACATTTGAGATTTCATCAAATGAGCAAGTTTGAAGCAACCCAACTGATTTTAACATCGCTTCTTTGAGGTTCTGCTTTCGGCAAAAGTCGAGCGATTGTTCTTTAATATATTCTCTGTCTGTGAGTTCTTTCTTTAATATTCTCGCGTAGTATTCTCTCACCTGTTGCCGCACGACTTCGTCTTCGTTGTCGAGATCAGTGCGAAGGGTGGTGATAATTGCTTCGGCAGACGGGTGCTTGCTGTATCTATCTCTGTATTTTATAATTTTATCGACGAATACACGAAGGTATTCGAGTTCCAGAAATTGAATATCGAGCACTTCAGTAATTTGATCGGCAAAGGGACGGTCCTCATAAATGAGTTGGACGAGCCCCTCTTGGAACGATTTACCGTAGCGCGAAAAGCTTGCTTTTTCAGACAAGTATCACCTCACGTTTTGTATCTATAAGTATAACAGTTCTCACTGTAAAGTCAAGTAATTTAGGTGACTGAATTGATCTTATTCAGGTGAAGTTCGAGGTCTTTCCAGTTTAATTCTCCGAACCCATCGTCTCTCATATTTTTCATTATCTCTATCTTGTTGAAAACACACTCAAAATTTTCAACTGCGTTCTGAACGAAGTCTTTTGATTGAATCGAAAGCATCGGAGAATAAAGTTGCATCATCTTATAATTGTGAGCTATAATTTCTTTGCCCTCGACGATGTTCGTATGAAACTTTAATTTTGAGCCTGTGTTCTCACAATATTCGATCACATCATCAATCGTATAGTCTTTGTCCGAACCCAAGAAACTCAGTCGCTTCTCGATTGTTTTAAAACCTACGCCCTTAATGCCCGGCAAGTTGTCGGACGAGTCGCCGATCAGGGCTCTTGCAAGTGCCATATTTCGTGGATGAACACCAAGTTCCTCAATGATCTTCTTCTTATTATATACTGCCTTTTTAACAGGACGAAACACAACAGTTTCGTCATCGCATAGTTGATAGAAGTCTTGGTCGTTCGATATGATCACCTTCTGCCAGCCGTCATAATGCGATAGATGAGTAAGGTGTGCAATCACGTCATCTGCCTCTACCTCTGGGAGAATTATTTGAATGATAGGCATCTCATTCAAATATTCCATCAGGCGCATTTGCTGCCATACCTTGTTTTTCATTTCCTCATCTTCTGTGAGGTTTTTTACACTCCGATTGAGGCGGATTGGCTTGCGGCCGGCTTTGTAGTTCTTATTAATAGCCTTGCGCTTGTTTGAGCCACCAGGACCATCCCAGATGAACACAATCTCATCGGGCTTTGTCTCTCTCACTAGCTTTTGAAGGATTTTTAGTGTCCCCTTAATGCCCCCACACGGATTGCCGCCCATTGTTAGGCTCGGGTCCATAATATATGCTCTAATAAACATATTCAGACTGTCTATTAATAAGACTCTCTTCTTTTTATCGCTCATTCAATACCTCTACTTTCCATAGCTTTTCGCTATACTCTCTTAATTCGCCCTCGACATAAACCTGATGTTTATCGCCATAAAAGCTGCTGTCCATGTCGATCATCTTGTTGTATAAGCCAACACGGGTTTCTGTTGATAGGATCGAATTGTAGTCCTCATCCGTATCGTTTATCTCACAAATCATTTTAACTAGATCACCCGTTTTCATAAGCTATCTCTCTTATTCTGGTATTCCTCATTGGGGTTTCCACCAGGTAGGGGCTTTCGTTTTCCATGTGGCGAAACTTGCTTTCTCGCCATGATAATATGCACGATAGGCGGTAACGACACACTCATTTCGATACTGTGGTGGCATCGCTTGTGCAAATGGCGTACGCGGAATATTTGGAAGATCGATGTGAGTCATCGCACAGCGCTCGATAACGCTCTGGCTCTTGTGGATCTTGCCATACCTCTTGGTATATTCAGCACACAACTCCATTCCATATTCGATCAGCCAATCCCAGTTAGCTCTAGATTGGCCGGCCCAAACAGTACACGGGTGCTTGGCGTGAGTGGGTCGGTATGGGGGGTGGTGGCCGTATGAGGCAACAACCGTGCACATCATTTGGGCGGTTTCTAAGATCATTTTTACAACATGCTTGTCGCATGCCATAATAGCTGCCTTTTGTGGTTCCTTGTGTAGTACAAATATATTCATAGTTTATAGTTTATAACTCCCTGCGACCTTATTGTCAATAGTATAGACGACTTTTTTTATTCCGACGTGCTTCATAGCCGCGTGGCACATTGGGCACGGCTTTGATATTTTGTATTTTCCTGCCTTGCCTATTCTTGCGATATAGACCGTGGCTCCCTCTGTGATACTTCTATCGACACCCAGTATTGCACCGAGTTCTGCATGGAGTGTGCTGACACCATCGTGCTCGTGTTGAAAGCGAGAGCCAAAGGCACAGTAGCCGTTCTTATTTGTCGATACATTTCGCACGCTACCCTTTATAAGTACCGCGCCATGGCGGTAGTCTGGTAGGGCGCTCTGCTCTGCTGCTTGACGTGCGAGGTTCATGTACCTCTTAACTTTCCCGCTGTACGCATGAAACTTAGTAGCGCTATATGGCGACTCATATTCTTTTGCTACTGTCGACACGAAGCCCTCCTACAAGCTTATATATCTAATATATCACAGCCATGGCTTGCTGTCAAGTGTTTACTCGGGATCGTTATAGAAATCTTCCGCTTTGCCTTCGCGCTTGTCAAATTTTTGAACAACTTCTTCATCCATTAATTGGACAATCTTATTCCGGAATTCTTCATCGGCCTTGATGATCTCGGCCCATCTAGATGGCTGGAATTTCTTTGTATAGCCATCCGGCATTTCTAATGTATACCACGAACCGGCACATTTTAAGAACTCAGAACTTTTGACTGCATCCAGCCACGACTCTTCATCATTGATGCCCACATCCTCTGTACCCCACAAAATACGGAAGGCACAGTTTCGTCCTTGGGTGCCAAAGCGCGACTTCTCGATCTTTGCCTTGACCTCTGATCCGATGCGAAAACCCTTATCATCTTCAACAAACGCTGACTTTGCTTTTCGCCCTGTCAGCCAGATGCGTAGTGAATATGAATAGTGGAGGGCTTTGCCGCCCGGGGTCATATAGGGTGTTGTCATCGCAATAATGCGTGCATTCGGGCCTGACGGTATATTAGTTTTCAATTGATTGAGAACCAGTAATGTTGCCTGTTTATCTGCAATAGGGATCACCAACTTAGACATGCCCTTCGCAAGAATACGTGCTTTCACTGCCATCGATGACTGAGGGTTGAAGTCTCCTTCAACGTCGGATACTGACGGTGTGAATGCGAGAGAGTCCCAGATAAACAAAAGCTGATCATCCGATGCTCCCAACAATTCTTCCACAGTCTCCAGTACAAACTCCACAGAGGTTGCCTGGATATACATTAAGCGGCTTAGGTCGCATCCTGCGCGCTCTAAGAAGTCGGGGTCGATGGCAGACTCTGAATCAAAATAAACAACTATCTTGCCCTGTTTCTGGGCATTTGCGGCGATCTGAGCTGCCATATATGACTTGCCTGTCGACGTGAGGCCGGCAAGTTCGGACACTTTACCGACGGGAATGCCGGCTACTTGTCCTTTACAGATGATACTGTCAAGCCAACGAGATCCTGTGGAGATCCACTCTTTGACCTCTGTTGGGTTCTCGCCGGTTAAGTCGTGTGCGACATGTCTGCCGGCCTTCTTATTAACAAGACTCATTAAGTCTTGCATTGATACGCGGCCGGCTTTGGTTTCTTTTGCTTTTTTAGCCATCAGCCGCTATTCTTTGTTTCTTGGATATGAAGTCGCAAATCTTGAGCATCTACTTTGATCTCTTGCATAACCTTACGGACACGTGTGCCGGCAGCGTTGTTGCCATCCTCATAGAACTTAGCGTAATCCGTACGAATACACTCAAGTCGGTTAATCATCTCTTCTAAAATATTAATTCCATCAGCCATTTTGTTATTCTCCATGTTTGTGTTTAAAAAATGCGGCAGACTTTTAACCGGTCTGCCAGCGGCTTTTGCACTACTCTGTCGTAGTTGTAGCGGTCGTGGCGCCGGCTGTGGCTGTGGTCTCTGGTGAGGCCACCGTCTCAACTGGTGTTGTGGTTGTCGTTGCAGAAACTTCAACAGTATCTGTCGGGCCGGTTGTACTTGTCGAAACGGCCTCCGGATCAACTGAACAAGTCCCGTATGCGGTCGCGATGACTAATACACCACCCACCACACTAACATGGACCTTCCATTTGGCCCATAACGATTTTAACAATTCCATAACATCTCCTTTTCGTATAGAATAATGCGGCACCCATTTTATGCCGGGGTGCCAGCGGCATCAAACGAACCTAATTATAGTGTTATTTGTTGGCCATTAGTTCGTCAAACGCTCGGTCCACGTCATTCTTCTTGCCACTGCTGTAACGTGTTGTTTCCGTCGAACGGGACTCAGCGCTTCCATCGCCGGCTAATTGCTCATCTAAGATTGCATTGATTTGCTCCGGAGTTTGACGCTCGAATAGAGAGTCAATGTCTGGCATACTATCAAGGAGGGCAGCGATAGCATCCGTATCCTCCAAGAGCGAGGAAGTATTACGACGCATCTTTAGGTTTGTTTGGGGGTATGCACCAGCCTGTGTTGGCTTGGTGTATGTGAGAGAGATGTCAGTTCCCTCAAGAGTATCGGTGATATCACCATAATCGGGATCTAGAATATATCCCAGAAGGTTTTCATAGGCGCGTTTACCGTAACCATAGATCTTGATTCCTTCATCTTCTCGGCCTCGTACCACCACTGGTGAAAAGAACCGATTGCGAACAAAGAGTGACTTAGCAAGCTTCTTGCTCTCTTCATCGTTGGTCTCTGTTCCCTCGCGCCATAGTGCCGAGGCAAACTCGCAAATCGGGCAGTCATCGCCAAAGTTGCGCTTGGGGCATACAATGCCGCCGCGGTGGTTTCCCACATTATAGTGGAAATACATCTCCTTAAGAGGATCTCCATCTGGTGATGGCACGATCCGGATATCCTGGTCTCCTTCGTCGGGCTTAAACCATACTGATTGTTCCCTTGTTCCCTCGCCCCGTAGTGTGGCAAGCTTCTTTCTCATTAGTTCCATGTTAATTGACATTTATTGTCTCCTTTGTTGTTTATGGTATAGTGTGCTGAGCGGCTCCTCAGCACCTAATGTAACACTCTTAATCTACTATGTCAAGAGTTTTTTGTTGTTTTTGTATCGTGTTTGTGTGGGCCACGACGTACCCAAAATCATCGTGTGGAGTTTCATAGATCGCGTATGAGATCTTACGAAATGCGTTTGTTGGCTTCTCTTTTAAAATGCTCACTAATTTCCTATGTAGCGACCCTTCTGTCGCCAACCTTTCCTCATTTACACATATATAATAACACAATTCACGCTCGGTGTCAAGCTGAAAAAGCCAGTTTTCTTGAAGATTCTTTGGATTAAGCACGGCCATGCTGCGAATTCTGTTTATTTCTGAGGGCTTGGCGACTTGGCCGATTTCCGGCTCTGAGTGAGTAAAATAGTTGAGATAATGAACTGCCGAGAAAATGGCGGTGTTGATGGTATCATAATATGATTTGATTGGGACATCACCCAGGGTTCTCTCGATCTCTAAATTAGAAAACACTGTAAAGGAGTCAAAAAGTCCCGAACGCGCATATTCTTGGAGAACGCCAAATGTTGTATTTTCAATGAGGCTCCTTTCGCCACTTACAAGTTCGATATCAGGCTTCACATAAAACACCTCAAGCTTCTTGTGACTCATTTGCTCTAGGATCCCAAGAGAATAGTTGGAACTATATGTTGTACCAACAATAAACACCTGAACTGTATCTTTGAGTTCCTTAAAGAAGGTCTTCAGATCTGGGACACTCTTTTCGTATTCTTCTGGGGTTTCAAACTTCTTTAGTTTCTGCTTTCTTTTACTATTCTTCTTAACCGTGTTACTCAACTCATATACATCGTATTGAGTGATATCGCTAAACTTGCGAGCAATAGCAGAGGCGCCCGTACCTATTCCTACAATTGAGATCATAGAACCAAATTATCCAAATCGTAATAATTCTGGCCGGCCTTTAGATTCACCTCGAACCTTCCGAGTCGATTTATAGCGAACGCTTCTTTAATTTCTTTAATCATATCTCTATCTTCATCAGCAAAATCAATGACTATCTCATCATGTACAATATGTGAGATAAACGTTTTTTTGCCCTCCAACATTTTGTCGATTTCTATTGCTCTCTCGATCACAAGGTCTGCGGTGGTGCTTTGAATTAGGTAATTCAGCGCCTTCCAATCGCTGACTTTGATATTGCGTCCGAATACAGTAGTAATATATTCACCGTCATAGTATCTGTCAAGTACTTTTTTGCGATCATAGTGATTAGTTTTTAGATCTGGTGAATCTGGGTTATATAGCCACGCGAAAAACATAGTTTTTGCCTCTTCCCTGTGCATGTCTGGGTTTTTAAAAACATTAACGATATTCCAATTATGAATGTCGTCTTCGGGCTGATGTTGTTCAGAAAGCGCCAGCACGGTGCGGGCCTCCGCACCGTTATAGTCCATGGATATAAACCAGTCATTATGTGGCTTTATAAGGCGTCTCAGTTCCTTTTTCATAGTTAAGATAGGGAAAGACCCACATTGTGTCGTAAGGCGTCCTGTAACGGTACCAAAGAGGTTATAATTAATATAGCGAGCACCGGACATTATCTTCTTTGAGGCATTGCGTAAATTTGTGCTTGTGAATAGGCTGCGACAGTCTGAACTGTCTAATTTTAGATCCTGGTACCTTATCTTGTACAGCAGCTTTTCTGCCCCAACCAGATAATCATAGTTTTTGGGTTTCTCGGTGTTCTCAAAAATATGTTCTGTGATTCTGTTTTTGACGTCGCATAGGCGAGACAGAGCATCGCGTGGTACCAAGTCGAAAAAGCAGTGTTCCCGTAAATCTATCTTTCCAATCTCAAATGACTTCTTATACGCCTGCAGCCTCCTTGATATTTTCGACCATTCCTCTTTTATAGATTCTGGGCATGCCTCCGCGATAGTCTCGCCTTGGGCATAGATCCACGCATATTCTACATCGGCGCCGTAGTCGGCAGAGGGTCGCCACGTTCGGGTTAGATTGGTGGGAATGTCGTCAAAGTGTAGGTTTCCGTCGGCATATACGCCAACGCATTCTTGCTTGTCGTCAAGTGTTTGAAAATACATTAGTCCGCCAGGATTTCTCGTCTTCTAATAATATAGTTGATTGCGCCTCGATAGTCAAGTGTTTTGTTGATAATTCTTTCGAAAGAGTCTAAAGCCATGTTCAAATCAAGCCGTGCGATATCGAGACACTCGTTGATCAGACGGAGCTTCTCACCATCGGTAAATCTTGATTCTTCTTCATAAAATCTAATATTGCAGTATAACTCCAAAAAATATAAATCATCATATTTTCTAAGAAATTTATCCAGTGTATATTTAACAGGAAATATTGTTGTTGGCGACACTTTCCCTTCGCTACAGTGGTGGGCTATATATGCCCTATCTTCCATAGACTCACTATAAACCCGAAACATCAAATCTTTAAACACACTAAGATAGTTTTTATGAGCCTTCTTATATGCAACATTTAAAATGTGGTCGGTTGTGGGCAGGCCATACACAGAAGAATATTCTAACGTTGATGGGCCGGCAAGATCTGCTACAATTCGCCATGGCATGTGCATATCAACCATGAACCCATATGAATTACACGCATTTAGATAAAACTCCCAGTTTGGGCTAGCCACAAATTGTTTTATTTTTTCTAGATCGTTATCTGGCTTTAAGTCAGCAATCTCGATAGCCAAGCCGGATGCATTAATCGGGCAAACACGACTTTTAACAAAGCCGGGGAAAGTGAAGGGTTCAACTTTACATATAGTCTCCAGCATGGGTAGCAGCTTCAAAATAAATTCATCAAAATTCATAGCCGGCGGCGATGCATGTTTGATATTCTCAGACAAGCTCCTGTTGATCTCCAAGATATGGTCTTTATACAGTTTTCTGGGGCTCTGATATGCTTTATGGGCTTTTAGTTTGGATAAGTGTGTGTCCGATGTGTTTATTTTGCCCGATAGGGCACATTTATCGAATTGTTGGGATAGTTTTTCAAATGCATCCACCACAAAGTTTAGTGCCGATAAAGGCGACCGGGAATCTGCAGCTGATGCAAGACTTCTTAGTTCCACATCTCCAGATATGATTATTGGTTCAAAGTGTCGATTAACTCTGCCGTACATTCTCTTTTCTGCAAATTCGAAATCCATTAAATTTGTGTATTTAAAAGAATCTAAGGTAGATAAATATACCATCTTTTTATAAAACAATTTTCTGCTTGTTTCTTCGTTGCTTTCTATAAAACCTATTGACATATTTTTCCTTTTAAGCGTTGGCTATCGCTTATAAATCTATATCGCTCTACGCCGGCGAGTCTATTGCGCCGGCAGCGGCCCATGACTTGGTCGTTGCAACTGACTCAACTGACTCTACATAACTTGTTATTTCGGCTGAGCGCGTTGATTCTGAGGCGACGGTATTGTTGCTAGATCCTTTGACTTGGCACTTGCTTTTTGATGGCTTGCTGACCGACGCAGGTTTAGAACTATCGCCGCTATTGTCGTTCGTCGACATAACCCACTGAGCCTGGATCACAGTATTAGCTTTACCGGGGCCGAAGCTATGCTCTGAGCGTTTCACCATATAATACCCTCCTATCCCAAATCTAGTTAAATCATTTTCTAGAATTGATGTTAGGGTCGCGGCGGTGATCTGGCCGGCCTTATGCATTTGTTTCAGTTCTTTTTCATTCGCAACTTCTGTGGTGGGGGACCAGCCGCGGGGATCAACATAGATATACGTCCCCGGAAATACACCAACGTTTGCATAAGAATCGATATTGACATCATACACTTCTCTCAGTTGTTCTAAACCATTATATCCCTCTTGTGCGAACCTTACCTCCTTTAAGAAGGGTATATTAGTTGCGGTCATCCTGATTTTTTTGACTATCCCCCGATCCTTCCCAATTGCATAGTGGTGGATGCCATTCTCTTTATCCTCGCCGTAGTCGCCATTTTGTTTTTCGGCTGGGTTGGCTCGGCCTGCAAAATATGTAAGATAATTAATTTCACTTTCTGCGCCGGCATCACTAATCGGAGTATTGCTAACCCCTGATATATTTAATATCGGCCACGGATCACTTGGGTTTCCTGTATATGCCGGCCATTTGCTGACCGGCAGACGCGACAAAATCGTTGATTCTAGTGCTGTACGCATCTTATCGATGGCTGTTGTTATAACATCGCTATCATCTGATGGTTTTTTCTTGTATGATGTTACAACGGCCTGTGTCAGCAACGTTCTTTGTTTGACCGCCCCCTCGAAGCAAGTGTCGTCGTTTAAAAAAGTGCCCACGAAACTTTTGAAAAACTGATCTAAAAATCTTGGTAGAGGATACACCACTGTCGCGCGATTCATAGTGTTTCTGGCTAGCCATTCCGTAAAATATTTAACTGAAACCGGAATATCTCCCATATTTATAAATTTACTAACTGTGGGATCTTGTTGATTCACTATCTCTAATGGTCCCAAGAGGACTCTCATTTTTTTAAATGCGTTCTTTTGGTTTATATATGCTAACTTTTCTTCATGAAGTAATTCGGCATTTATAAGCTTCATCAAACCTGTATCTTTTTCAATCTCGCTCAAAATCGAGTCGGCAGATTCGAGGCGATCGTCTATTCCCTCTATAATTGTATCTATTAGATCACTAACATAAAAAAATGCACAAGAATACTTACCTGCGCGGCCACCCTTGGAGGGTCTGGTAGAAAATGCACCTCTATTTAGGGCCGCGGCACGGTCTCTCGTACTTAGAGCTTTACCAGTGCTCAATAGTCCATCGATTTTTTTCTTAATGGCCGGAGACGGTGCTGTTGCCTTCGTATTAAAATCTTTACCAAAATCTGAGTATGGACCTTCCATATTAAGAGATCTCAGTTTTGAATATGGTATATTAACATATCTGAGTAATCTCTTTTTTGTTAGTGAGGTAATAATCGAAGACGCGATATTGCGAATATCATCTTTAGCCTTTTTTTGAAATTTGTCTTTTATTGCCGCCATTTCTTTTGGCTGGCAGTTCTGACTCAAGGAGGATTCAGTAAGCTTTCTAATTAAAGAGTTTTTGAAAGATGATTCAGTCCCAAACACACTAAACATTTTATTGTCAAAGTGGCTCTCTATATAAGCCAGATATTGTACGTTAAATCTAACCGAACCATCATCTGCAATATCAAACTTATGTATCGTTGGGGTTAAGTTTAGTGTCACAAATGAGTTATTTACTGCTTTTGTTAAATCAGAACTTGCAGCACCAGTTTTTCCCTTGGGGGTTTGCCATCCCACGACTGCTTTTATCCTGAAGTTTAATCTTGTCAGATTTTCATATTCTACTGTTCCCTTCGTGGCATCAAGCTTGTTAGCTAAATTTGGACCTCCTGTTTTCAATGCTAAATCAACATACCGATATAGTTTATCTTGAAGATTGTTCCGTGGTCGGAACAATTCGTCAAAGCTGGCAGCGAACAGGGTTAAACTGGCCTTAATACTCTTCTTTACTCCAAATGGATTTGTGCCCTCATATGAAAATGTGAAATCGCTGATTCCTGCCCCTACGCCGCGCTTCCTTCTGTCTGCTAGTGCAAACTCAATTGAATTTTTAGTTGGGGCAGAGTCAAAGTGGAATTCTTGACTTATTTCCTCGCCTTTATCGTTTTCATATACTTTGAACAATCTGATTTGTGGAACAAGCGAGGAAACTTCACTCGTTTGCAAATTTAAGAGAGTCGATTGTGAGCTATATTGTGTCAATTTATTCATGAACCCATATGGCTCACTATCTATCATCAGGCAGGCATTTTTTACTTTTCCATCGGAAGAAGAACCACCACCGGTGCTATATGGCAATCTTTTTCTCTCTACAAGCTCAACATTGTTCATTTTATAATCTACAAATTTAAATATATGCGCCAACATAAAACACTGTTCTTTGAAGTCGGCGACCGAAGTACCGGAGGCTCCGGCGATGGGGACTGATGACCCAGACGTCGCGAACATGTCCATGGCTTTCTTAAATCTAGCAGCCTCTGCATCCACCTCGGCCTGGGGGCGGGTGGGGCTGGTTCCGGCCGCGCCGGGGCTGGCGGTGTGGCGTTGGAGGGCGACAAACGCCATAAGCCTGCCGGAACTGTTCTCAACTAAGTTGTCCATCCCCGTACCACCGGGGGGGAATTTTGCTTTAAGGGTCGCGGTATCCCAAACTTGATAAGTAACACCTGGATCCAGATTGCTGACGGCACCATCGCCTAAGATTGCATGATATCGGCCATACATATGCGTGTAGGCGCCGCGCTGTGCTCCGGCGCCGGTGGTCCCGATATACAAATCATTGATTTGCTGGGCGGTGGCTTTTCCACCGCCGGGCTCAGGATTAGACACTTGACTAGCCACCTTGGCCAGTGTTTCGTCCCACCATGTCTCGGCAAGACTCTTTCGAAAATTTGATCCCGGTTTGAATTTTTCGTCGATGTCGGACCATAAGGGGTCTACCTCTCTTGAGCCCATTCTAAATTACCCCTAGCGTCTTCAATGCATTCTCTATATTTATTGGAATCTCGATCACGTCGCCTGGGCGCAGATGGGCCTCGGTTGGCATGCCGTTATACCACGCTATAACCCACCAATACGTCACACTTCCATAATACTGTGATGCCAGATTATAGTATCTATCGCCGTATTTCCATATATGTGGTGTAGTTTTTAGTAAAGTGCGATCTATAACATCTGGGTTGTAAAGGATCGGCGTTTCATATTGGATCACTCTCTTAATGTTTCTTTTCTTCATTAAGAAGTCATAATAATCTGTGTCGTTGGCTAATTTAGATGTGTTTTTATATCTCGGCATTGTTGATTTCGTTCCTTTAGTATTCTAGATCGTAAATATATCTGACCGACTCACTGTACTTGCCCTTTCTGCTGTGCCGGCGATTTGTCTCACCTGCAACCGAGCTACGCTGGTAGTCGCTAGCAGTGCCATCTTTAACTGCTTGTAAATCTTTATCGAACCTTGAATCACTAAACCATCCACTATATCGCGCGGCTGAGTTATCAAGAGCTTGTTGTGCAACGTCGCGATCTGCAAACTCTTCTTTCATTAGCTCATTCATGGCGACGAACTCCTCAAGTGCTTCTTGGCTTTCGACTGTTCCGCGAACGTCTTCTCCATCAATTTTTGAGTGCGCGAGGCCATATGCATCTTCAACATCTATATTGTGTTCTTCCGTATGTAGATCAACTCCGTATGGAAATGTTGCCGAGAGTGCTTCACCCTTCTCGTTCCACCCTATCGGGTGTTCGTGAATTGGAGAGAAGGAAAGGTTAATATCTATAAATGTCGGTAGTATAGTATTAACACCTTTCTCAATAACGATTCCTTCATTGGACTCTAAGTTATGATTTACGTGAAGGTTCCCAATCGATCCCAAGAGACCATTTGTGGCAGTTAAATCTGATTTATAGTTTTTAAACGACTTTCGGCCTTCAACGCCCGATGCCGTTTCGTCCGCTTTGTTTGTTTTTATTAAATTCATAACCTTCAATCTCACCAAGGGCGCTTGTGCTATTAGCTGTGCGGCCGATCCGTCCTCCATATATGTCGGATATAAGAACTGAGTTAATAGCTGTATCCTCCCTAAGTTCTCATAAGCCTCACTCATCGATGCGGCTGGGACTTTCAGAGCTAACGTTATCTGTCTTTCAGTTGATCTGAACAATTGTATTGGATCAACGCGGCCGAAAACCTTTTCTCTGGTCCATTCTGAGTTATATGTTTCGTTAAGTGCGGTGATAAACGCCTTAAAATACACCTCTTTTCCAGATGATTCGTGTCTGAATGACACAACCATTTGTCTTTGATTAGCCAGAGAATCAGGAGCGTCGATATATGGAGCGATAGGGGCGCGCAGTTGGCCGCCGGCGGCTTCTTCGCTATATTTCTCAACATTAAATCTCCTTGTTGGAGAGTCTTCTGAGTCAAAATTACTTGCCATTTCTTGTTTTTCCTTTTAAATTATGAGACAACTGCTTGAATCTCTCTACCGATCACGTTTATTATCTGTTTGGCCAGGACGCCCTCTTCTGTGCGTAACACCACCTCTATCGGCTGTTTTACCATTGGTGATTGTTGCGCGGCGGAGCCAGGTGAAGTTGTTGGTGTTTGCGATATACCAGCTGTAGCGCGGTTCAGGGCGGCGCCGGCGTTGCGTACGCCCGAGGAGGTGGATTCAACTACATGCTTGGCTACTGCTGCTGTGGCGCGCATCATTAGAGGGGTTTCAGATGAAGCTTCCATTGTCGCCATATCAGAAACAAAAGCGTCTTTTAGCTCTCCAATAGAACTAACTGCGCCACCAAAGGCACTGCTGGTGGCATCACCAAAGAGATTCATACTTTTTGTATTTTTTGCTAATGGACTTGTCATTGAGCCCATAGCTTTAGTGGCGCCGTCGATACTGTTTGGCATTGCTGCAAACATTTTGTTTTGATGTTCTAATGATTGATTGAATGACAAGCTGTGTTCAGTGGTGAATGCGGAGGCGGCCATTTTGACTGCCCCAGTTACGCCGTCGAAGACCATGATCATTTGACCTAAAATCGGGATTGAGTACAGCGCGTGATCTGTGACAAAGTCGAAGGATTTGGACCACATAGTGGAACCTTCTTCCGCTATCTTGGCGGCGCCCCTAAACTTCTTGCCGGCGCCTTCGACATCGCCGGAAAAAAGACTAAACCAGCCGCCGGCGGCGGTGGCCTTTTCACCAACAAAAAGAGCGAAGAACTTTGTGATGGCCATTGTAACCTCTATGGCAACAGGGATCAATTCTATAAAGCTATCGATAAGCTCACTATTATCTGTTGTCCATGTCTGGAAGCTAGCAATGAGCTTGGGCAGTTCGTTTATGAATGGTATTAGTGACTTGGTTACCAACGAATCAATGGAATCTCTCAGCCCTATCATTAGATCTGAGGGGCCGTCCTTACCTGTCAAGGAATCGACAAATTTCTGAATCGGGTCAATAAGCTTAACAAAAACGGGCTGCAATTGATTTAACATACCCTTTAGCACATTCATCGTTGATTGAAATCTTTTTGTTTCCTTTTCTGCAGCTTCTAATTCATCTGCAGTTTTTGAATAATCACCAGCAAGACCCTTTAGATCTCCCCCTCTCATAAGTTTAGCTAAATCGCTTACTTTACTGAATCCCAGTTGTTTCATATAAAACTGTTTCTGGTGGTATCCCATTGTGTCGAACTCTAAGCCAGTGCCTTTAATCGCATCTCTGATCATCTCAAATCTCGCGACTGGATCGGTTTCCATCATCATATCCATCGCATTGACAAAGTTTCCACCAAGGGCTGCGTTCAAGTTTCCAGCCATGGTGGCGGCGCCCTCAAACGTATCAAACTTTCTTGTAAGATCGAGGATGGTGCGCATCTCCATGCCTGTTAGCTTTTGGACACGGGCTAACTCTTTAAATGTTCCGATTGCGTCGTCAAACAATGACAAGGAATCCCCCATTTCCGAAAACAGGCTCACGTATTGTTCGGGGGCTTGGCCTATTATCTCCGCATGTTTTTTCAATCGCCACATTTCGTCTGCTGCGGCTGAATCAGCGATGCCCATAGAAGTCACCATTGCTTCCACCCCTTTCGAGTATGTCGCGGTGGAGACTCCCCATCTCTCCATTACAATGGCCATTCCAGCTAGCTCCTTGCGAGTGCCGGAATTAGCTTGGGAGAATATTGTGGTACCTTTGTATAAGCCGGCCATGGATTTATTGGTCTCATCATAACTAGCATTTATTCCTGCCAGGTCTGCTTTAAGTTGTACAGCGTCTTTTCCGAACTCCATACTTGCGCCTGTCAGCATCGTAAATGCGGCGGCTGCGTCTCTGGCTTCTATTGCCAAGGATACCATATAGCTTGTTATGGCAATCATGCCCCCCAGAATAGCGCCGCCGATCGCCAAGGGCAACAGCGCAAGGACAATTGCACCGATAATAATACCAATAGTCCCTGCCGCCACGCCGGCTGCAGCCAAGGATGAGGCGAAGGAGACCCCAGACATAACTAAGCTTCCCATACTTCCAACCATATTAACCATTCCACCGGCTTGCTTAGATATGGACCGGCCGATGGCCGATTGATTCATTCCAAGACTGGCTGTTTTCTTTGCCATATTGGCGGCTTGAGAGGCAAAGACTTTGCCATCGCTCAGCGCCTTTTTACGTTCGTTGGCCTTGCGCGCATCGTTCTTTTTTTTGGCGGCGCGCTGTTTAATGCTTTTTTCTAAATTGTTTTTTTCAAGTTCCCAGTGTTTCTTTTCTTCGGTGCTTAACTTGCTCTGACCCTTGATCCTTTCGTTCAAAAGAGCAAGCTGGGATTTTTCTAACTCTAAGTTAGCCTCTGCTAGAATCCTGGCGTTCTCGGCGTTCTCGACGCCCAAGATCTTCTTTTTGTTAAGCTCCTCATAGTTCTTTACTTCTTCCCTGGCCAGGTTTTGTCTTTCTACTGCCGCTTTGAGGCGCTCTTCGTCGGTTAGCGCGCTGCCGGTCTTACTAGTGCCTTTGGCCGCGGACGAAGACGCATCTCTGGCCAGAATCTTCTCTAAAACTGCTTTAATGTCGTCTAACGTTGCCATGTATTCGGGAACCTTCTAAACGTAAATAGTTTATACAAAAAAAAGCAAAGGCTAGCTTTGCTTTAGTCTTCCCTATATTGTGGAGGGGGTGCTGGCTGATTGGCATTGCTCAGTGTTTGTGTATTATTACCACCACCACTAGCCCTCTCAATCGCTTCGTTTTCTTTCTCAATCTGGCTGGCTAATCTCTCAACAAACCACCTACGCAGCCCCAGAGGCAGATTATAGGCCTCGGAGAATGACCATCCTCCGCTATATTTTAAAAAGAAAAATTGCTCATACACGTTCTCCATGTACTCATCGGTCAGGCCAAAAAAAGTCCGCATTAAGCGGAACCTCAATTTTTTGATCGTATTCGCACTCGGAACATTCAAAATTTTGTGATAAATCTAGGTTAGGGGCGGCTGCTTTATAAGCCATTCTTAAGTGTCGAGAATCCATTGATGGAATGTTCTCTACTAAATAATTAATAACCTCTTTCGAAGTGTCTTCTTTTACTGATATTATCATAGTTCTTAGTTGTCTGGTAATAACTTTATCGTTTCTCTTCTTCCTATCGTGCTCAATACCATCGGCCAGCCTCTTTTCATCATAACCGTCTAACAGTTTAAATGCAACCTCAATACCAGTTAGCGGAAGAGTCGTTGAAAAAACGCCTTCAGCAACTTGAAATACTTTTAATTCCTCGATATCATCTCCAACATATGTGTTGGTGTCGTTCAGATCGAATGTATATTGCTGATTTACACCACAATCCGGACACGCGATATTAGTGGAGTATTCATTACCATATCCAGATACTCGAATTGATACCAAGATAGCATTTCTGTCACCAACAAGCAAAGACTTTGGATCAATACTTTTATTAAGTATAACGCTTTGAATCATTCTGTCTAGCGCAACACCCTTCTTAAGAAGCGTCCTGGATGTCAGTATATCTTCTTCTTTTGCGGTCATCTGCTTTATCTCAATGCTATCGACCCCATGTAGGGGGTGGCCTGGCGCATAGTGCTTGCCACCAGATGGCAAATCCACAAATTCGGTTGGAACCACAAATGAAAACGGAGTTGCATTTTCAGCATTATTAGCCAGATGCTGGGCTGGAGTATTGGTGTCTTCCGGGCGTGCTGGTTGCATGCCGTCGGTACGACCTCTATTTCTTGACAAATTTCACCTCTCTTAAGTATTATATATGAATAGTCAATTTATTTAAACTTTTTAATTTTAATCGTCGAATGATGCGCCGGTCGAAGCAATAACAAAGTCAATTGCTATAAACTCGATTGCTCGTGCAGGCTTAATCATAATCTTGGCGTATAGGATGTTTTGGTCAATCAAATCAGGAGTGGTGGTTGTTTCATCCAAGATTAGTCTGTAATCTGTGATACCATACTCGACTTTGACATTTGAAAGGAATGGCTCCACTAAGCCCTTAAACCTATCCCACGTTGCTTGAACATTTTGTTCGAAAAGTATCTGTGAAGAAATTACAGATATCTGCTTCTTCATATGAATCACCAGTCTCCGGACATTGATTCTGTCAAGTGCTGATTTTCTAGCTTGTAAGGTCTTTTGTCCGAATATTACAATTCCTGTATCAACAAAGTTGGCAATTGGATTAATTCTACCCTTATAAAGAGCGTCCCTTTCTTTAGAAGACAATCTCTCTGAAACACCTGTTACAGTTATTCCAGCAGCGCCATTTGATAAGCTTCCGCGGTTGTATCCGGCGGCTGAGAACCAAACTTGTGTTTTTCTCTCTGAGCTACCTAGCACTCCCAAAGCGGCTACGCTTGGCGGAATCCACAGGAGGCGGCCGGTGTTTTCATCTCTTGTTTGAACCCACGGGTAGAATGTCGCGCCGTATGATGAGTCGATTCTTCTATCTTTAAAGTTATTAACTGATTGGGCCGGTGTAGTTCCCACTCTTTCTTTCTTCGAAGACTTATAGACTTCGTGAGTCGGCAAATATATATCTGGTAGGTCGATCAGCGCCATGCTGTCGCCGCGGGCCTCACAAGTTGTAATCATATGTTCTGTTAAGGTGGCTTGTGTGAGGCCGGGTGCTGTCAGTACATTCATGTCAGTAACTTCTGGATCCGAGATCGTGTCGATTGCACGTTTCCAGGTGTGATATGCGTAGCTTGTGTCTTCTGTGGGAGATGCGCCTCTCCACTGCTCATTATAAAGCGGATCGGGCTTCTGGATGTCGAACCCATCGGCGCCACCCCAGAACGGGGCTGTAAATCTATCAACTCCATTGTTCAATATTGAAGTGTAGCTAGCTGAGGTTGCTGATGCTTCTGCTCGGCGCGAGCCAGAGTGATAGATATATCCATTTGCTCCGGATACAATGTCATCTAAGGAGAAGATATATGACCAGGCTTTAACGCCGGCTGTAGCATCAACGCTGCCCACAGCACCATCGGTGCCGGCCGTTGGATCTACTGGGAAATCTGCGTACAATAGACGGTGCCAGTCGATTACGGATGCGTCAGGAATGGAATTCGCTGCTTTGCGTGTCGTGGACCAACCCCAATATGCATCTTTTGTGTCGGATAATCCTCCGGCACTGGCAGATATGCGAAGTCTGTCTTTCGGGAAGTGGATGGATGCAGTTACTGGCCGAAAGCGTGTCTTGTTGGTTACGCCGGCTTGTATGCTATCTCTAACTAAAATAAGGTTTTCGGTGCTTTCGACTGAGGCGCCGGCGGGGGAAAATCGCTGGAGGGTGGCCATTTTCTGATTGACATTACTATTCCCAAGAATAAACGTGTTATTGTTTGAAGCATAGACCGCGCTGGCAGCGTCAGTAGCTCCATCGCGATTCGGCACAATTGAAGAACCAGAATTCACGGAAGCAAGACCGGGAGGTCCGAAGTAGCCAAACGGCAAGCAAGTCGGATCCGTTGCGGCAGAATCAACTTCTGGGTTGATCTCTACATATACAAATTTCGATAGATTTGGATATTCTCCGTATTCTTTCAATGTCTTTGCTGTAGTATCCCATGATTTGTATTTATCTCCGATCTTGCGCGCAATGAAGCTCGGACTTGATGGATCGAGATTGCAGCTGTCGAATCTCTCTAGAACTTGTACGGTGTTGTCGGTATCATTGACATTCCGGAGAACTACCGAGAAAGTACCGTAATCGGTTACTGTCGAGTTGGATGCGCGGATCTTTTCGATCGAAACCTTCACGTTCTTGTGAAGCCACTCGCCATGGCCGCGGCCTTTGAGTCTAAACAGTTTTTGCTGATTCTTAGCGTCGTAACTGGTGGGATTTCCACTCAAGTCTTGGCCAATAAACCAACCAGCAACTGCCTCTCTAGAGGCTTGTGCTTTCATGTTTTGGGGGCCAACACCAACAGAGCCACTCTTCGCGATCGGAAGAATTGTTCCTTGAAGCGTTGTGGCTGTGGCGAGGCCAAGATCTCTTAATTCTTGCTCGAACGTTTCTCCAAGCCAAACATCTTCTGTTGTGCTTGCAGGGAAAAATGCGGCTGCAGTCGAGAGGAGTTGTGGGTTCGTATTAACGCTTTTGCGGATAAACTTGTCACTAGAGTCGTCAAAATTAAACTTAAGTACTCTTGCCTTGTTTGCAGGTTCGGGATCTGCGCCCTTATTGGATCCTGACACCACGAGACTAAACAGTCCATCGGCCATTCCGATTACCATACCTATGCCTTCAGCGCCGAGATTCGGCTCATTTGTACCGAGGGCTTCGGTACCGCCGGCGCCTCTAGCGGTGCCTGAGAGGTGCATTGAGCCGCTGTTCATATAAAATACTGCAGCTAAGTGTAGGGCGCTTGTGCTCCAAGAATCTCCAGTCATATCTACGCCGGAACCGCTAGCGCACACAAAGAGGCCAAAAGCTCCTCCGGTCGCTGTCGGAGTGGTTGATACGTTCTGCGTCGTCTTCCAGCCTGCTGCTGCGTCTCCGCCGGCGGCAGAGCCGACGGTCGTTTGCTGGCCTAGAAGGCGGACATAAGTAAGGGGGGCGACTCCGGACCTCAAGAATGCATTTGCTGCATATGTCCCGTACATCGGAGATGAGTAGTTTCCTTTCCTATATACATCGTCATTGGAACCACCGGGAACCGCGTTACCGAACATATCGATAAATTCTGAATATGAATTGACCTTTACTGGTTGCATCGCCAATCCGCGCGATGAACGGCCCATAACTGTGGGGCCGATGGCTTCCGCTATGTTGGGAATTCCGGAGTTATCGATTTCGTGAATAAAAACGCCCGGCGATATAAACTTAAAGCTTTTGACTGACATGTAAAGGTTTCCTTAGTTATTTTTTATGCGTTGAAGAATGTGTCTCCACCACCGTTTACAGTGATGGATTTGCCCTTGGTTTCAACACGAGCCCAATCATACTTGAGAGTAAGTGACATTTCTGTCAAGTCATCTCCGCCGTACTCAAGATCGCCATATTTCACTTCTGTGATAAAGGCGTTCCATAGGGTCCATGTTTCAAGTGGCTTGCCATCTGAATCTAACTGAGCGATTACCACAGATCCCAGCGCGCCGGCGGCTTTTGCCTTCGACATCGTGCCCATACTTTCATTTGTAGAATCGGTAGGAGGCGAATAGCCTGACTGTGTGATAATGTCGGAGAGTGTGGCGGCCACGTCTGGTTCTGCCGGATCAACCAACGTTAATGTGACATCTTGCCAAGTAACTGAACCCGGGTAGTAGAAAGTATGGTTTAAATACTTGTGCTCCGAGGTAGCTATCTGGAAAGATGGCTTTGAAATCGTCTTTGCGTACCAAAGAACGGACGGGGTTAATCCCGTGAAAGACACTGTAAATCTGAATTTTCTTTTTGGATCTTTTAGCGTCGTATCAGCTCCAAAGTTTGTTGACCAGAATGGCATTATTAGTTTCTCCTTTAATCTAAATTAATTAGTCAATTCATAAGTATTAGTCATCAAATGATGCACCAGTTGATGTAATAACAAAATCAATAGCAATATATTCAATGGCCCGGGCCGGTTTGACCATTATTTTGGCATACAAAATATTTTGGTCGATTAAGTCCGGGGTGGTAGTTGATTCATCAAGAATCAGTTTATAATCTGTGATGCCGAACTTTGTCTTGACGTTTGCCAAGAATGGTTCGACCAATCCTTTGAACCTATCCCATGTTGCTTGAACATTTTGTTCAAACAATATTTGGGCCGAGATGATTGAAATCTGCTTCTTAAGATAGATGGACAGTCTGCGTACGTTAATTCTATCTAGCGCAGAGGCGCCGTCTTGCAGAGTCTTTTGTCCGAATACCACAATCCCTGTGTTGGGGAATGAAGCTATTGGATTAATTTTTGCCTCGTACAATAGATCGCGATCTCTTGATGTAAGTCGTTCGGTTACACTTGTAATTGGGAGACCTGCAGCGCCTTCTGTTAGGCCGCCGCGGTTAAAGCCAGCAGGAGCAAACCAAACAGCTGTTTTGGCCTCAGAACTGCCCAGAACACCTATCATGGCGACACTGGGTGGGATCCACAACATTCTCCCTGTTGCGGCGTCTCTTGTTTGGACCCATGGGTAGAATGTGGCTCCATATGAAGAGTCAATTCTTCTGTCTTTTAAGTCATTAACCGCTGTTTGTGGAGTTGTGCCGCGGCGAGATGATTTATCAGAATAATATTTCTCATGAGGAGGGATGTATACACTGGGAAGATCTACAAGCGCCATGGCGTCTCCTCTATCCTCGCACATGTTTATCATGTGTTCAGTTAAAGAGGTGTTGGTAAGGCCAGGGGCCACCATAAGATTCATATCAACATATTCTGGATCTGCAGCTGTGTCGAATGCTCGGCGCCAGGTGTGATACGCATAACTTGTGTCTTCAGTTACTGAGGAACCCATACCTTCATTATAAAGCGGATCGGGTTTCTGAATGTCCCAGCCATCAAAGCCACCCCAGAAAGGTGCAGTGAATCTGTTATGCTCGTTGTCTAGGATCGGAGTCCAGCTAGCTGATGTGGCAGATCCGGCTGCAATGCCGGCTGTTGCCAGGCCTTGGTTTGCACGAGAGCCTGATTGATAATAAAATCCATTGTCGCCACTAACTAAGTCGTCCAATGAGAAAACGTAAGACCATGAATCTATACCGGCATTGGCATGGAAGGCAGCGATAGCGCCGTTTGTGCCAGCTGTTGGATCATCGGGGAATCCTGCATATAGTAGTCTGTTGGGGGCTGCAACACTATTGTCGTTTTTGGTCGAGGAGCTAACTCTCGTGGTTGAAAATCCCCAATATGCGTTTTTGGTGTTTGTTAAGCCTCCATCACTGGCTGATAGTCTGCTTCTATTAACTGGGAAGATCAGAGATGCTGTGACTGCTCGGACTCCAAGGTGTGTTGCAAATGTTGCGTCTTCGCTTATCGCGGGAATCGCTCTTACATCACCCGCCACCATGATCTGAAACGGTGATTGGTTGGTTGCGCCGGCGGCGTTGGCTTGCGTCGGTGTGGGGGCGGCCTTAAAGCCTTCCGCAAGTGCAAACGCACCCGAAAGAAGCGTACAACTAGGGCTTAAACCCTGTGCGTTGATGACGAAACTCTTGTGAGAGCCGACGTCATAGCCCGCAGCATTACTAGCAGCCGCAACATCTGTAAATTTGGGGGGTCCGAAGAATCCAAATGGAAGATAAAGTGGGTCTGTGGCTGCCGAATCAACTTCAGGATTAACCTCTACATAGACAAACCTTGAGTTATTTGGATAATCTCCGTATGTCTTCAATCTACGGCTAACAGAGTCCCAGCTTGTATATTGATCGCCAATTTTGCGAGCAACATAGCTGGGGCTTGTGGGATCGAGAGTACAGTTATCAAATCTTTCCATAATTTGTACATTGTTGTCTGTGTCACTGAGAGATCTCAGAACCACCGAGAAAGAACCGTATTCGGTTGCGTTGGTATTTGACTGTCGTATGTCTTCGATGGAAACTTTCACGTTTTTGTGCAACCACTCTCCGTGGCCGCGGCCAACCAACTTAAACAGCTTCTGTTGTAGTTGTGGAATGTAGGATGTCGGGTCTCCACTTAAGTCTTGGCCAATAAACCAACCTGCAACCGCCTCGCGAGAAGCTTGCTTCTTCATGTTTTGTGGGCCGGTCGCGGCTGAGCCACTTAGCCCAATTCCAAGAATTACTCCTTGAAGGGCTGCAGTGTCCAGATCGCGGTCTCTTAGTTCTTGTTCAAACGTTTCTCCAATCCAAACATCATCAACTGTGGCTGCGGGATAAAAAGCGCCGGCGGTGGTTAATAGCTGAGGGTTTGTGTTGAACCTTTTTCTGATGAATTTATCGCTATTGTCATTAAAGTTAAACTTGACTCTTTTCGGGGAAGAAGTGTTAGAGCCACTATATTCAATAGTGAATAGGTTGTCACTATCCATACCCAATACTAGGCCGCGACCATTATACGTACCGAGTGAGGCTGTCATGCCGAGGGCGGTGTCTCCACCAGCCCCCGCGCCACGCACAGGGCCGACAAGGCTAAGAGAGCCCGAGTTCATATAGAATGTGGCTGCTAAGTGTAGTTCTTTACCATCACTTGAACAGTCTGTGTCCGATCCTGAAGTACATACAAAGAGGCCATATGCGCCGCCGGCTGTGTTGGAGTCGCGGTCTAGGTCTTCAGTGGTTTTCCAGCCGGCTGCAGCGTCCAGGCCTGCAGTGCTGCCGGCTGATGTCTGCTGCCCAAGAAGGCGAATGTATGTGACTGGGCCAACTCCTGATCTCAAAAAAGCTTTTGCAGCATAAGTGCCATACATCGGAGAAACATAGTTTCCATCACGATATACATCATTATTTGAACCACCTGCCACCGTGTCGCCGAACATATCTACAAACTGAGAATATGATTCTACTTTTATTGGCTGCATAGCTAAGCCTCGTGCAGAGCGGCCTACAATGACGGGGCCGATGGCCTCAACTGTCTTTGGGAGATACGAGTTATCAATTTCGTTAATGAAAACCCCGGGCGATACAAACTTAAAATTCTTTACTGACATGTTTTTTTTCCTTCACTCGTTTGATGGGCACTATTGTGGTCTTTAGTGTTGTCATAAATAAGTAGTATTTTTATGCTCAAACGTCATGAAGCAAATTAAGAATTTGTTTTTTGCTTCATGAACTACTATCCAAAAAAACCACCGTTGCCTGGGACTGGAGAGGTTTCTCTTGGATAGGTTAGCTCTACAACATTCTCATCGACTCTAATAATTGGTCGATCGGCGTTTGCGCCGTCGCCTATTAGATAGCCAAGAACCTTTATTGTGATCTCTGATGAAAACATTCGCATATCTTCCCCTAAATTACCAATGTTGTTGTTATGTGTAAAACTCTCTTGTATGAAGGCCTCATACATGTGACCGTCTCTTTTCATAACAAATGAGTTTATTTGGCCCGGGCGAGTAATGAACGGTGTCATCAAACTGTTCATCTGCTGTTGGTATTCAGATTTAATCGTGATCTTATAATCTACATTGATATATACCGGGATCGGTATCGACAACGATTGTATCACAATCTTCTTATTAACTCTGGGTGAATTAAGCTGCTTTTTTGTTCCCAGGTTGTTTCTTGTGGTGTTAGCAACCGCAAAATTCCTTGTTTTATCTTCTTTTATCTTTTTGGCAATTACCATCCTTCCTGATCTTCCATCTTTCTCGCTCGAATAAATATGGGCTTGAAATCCACCCTTTCTCGTTGGGTCTTTGGTAATTCCAGTTCTCTCTATACTTATTAAAGGTAATTTCAGGGCGCCGCCATTGTCGCGAAGCTCTTTCTCGTTCTTTATTTGAAATGCCCTCTCTGGCGCCTGCCAAACTACTGGTACGGTTGTGAAGCCTTCGTTTGTTGTGGTGCTGAGGTCTAGGTCTTCCTTTAGCCACGACACTATCGCGTAATCTATTGTCTCTATGCTTGAAGCTAACATACCCAATTCTTTTAGAGTATGTTCAGAGCTACCTTCTGGCAGCATCGCAAAGTCAAAGTTATCAGGTAGCATCAAATAAGCCCTTTCTTGCCCTGCGGCATCTTGCAGATATTTCAAAACCATGCTCAACTTGACCAAATAGTTTTTTCTTCTCTTGTAGTTTAACTATCTCGTAATAATGTTCTCCGTACAAAACAAAGTCACCTTCGCGAACATATAAGTCTTGATCTTCTTCTAATCTGCGTCTGTGGAAGTGTACATTTATCTCCCATGTCTTGTCAATACCGGCACTTTCCATATATTCGGTGGAATAATCAGTAAATTCTACCATTGCATATACTCTAACTGGTGGGAGGTAGGTTTTATTTATTGCCTCTCCGTATAGGTCATGAAAATTGGTTGTTTCCATATCTATCGGATAATAAAGCAATTGCTGGCCGATGACTTTCTCAATAAGTTCATCATTGACTTGTTTTACTAGATCTCGCTCTTTCTTACCTAGGAATAATGGGGGCGGCGGTGCTTCTGGTTTTTTCCAATTGTTTGCCATGGCTTATTATCCCACAAATATCGGCAGTGGTGCTCGTCTCAAGGTTTCTTCTACTGCGGTCACCTTTTCTGAATCTGTTTTCGCGAGGGCCACATATTCCATTTCTTTAAGCATCTCTGTTAGTTTGTCTCTCAAATTCGCTTGCTCTTCTTTTGCTTGAGCCAGGAGATCTGAGTGATTCAAGGTGACGCTCTCTCCTGGAATTGGGATCGTTGTGAATTTACCTCTGATTTGGCCTAGCATCTCTTTACACAGAGCTAGCGCAAATTTTCTAATCCATTGCTTGCCAATTGCATTAATATTCTTATATGGTAAATTGCCAATTGGTAAAGTGTTCATGTTATTGACGCCATTCACACCGGTGTCATAATTATCGTCTGAGTCCCACGCATTTCCATTAATATAGAAATTAAACCACATGCGATCTGCTTGATTCATCCCCCAATCACTTGGCGTTGGGTACAACCTAACACGATTATTAACTATTTCATAAGAATACATCGATGTTCTTGTATAAATGCTATCTTCATACATAATGGCCTGAAGTTTGTTCTGCCACGTGGGAACTAGTTCAAATGTGGAGTCATCCGCAAATTGTCCGTATGTCGACATGTTTCCTACAACTCCAATTCCCCCATAATAGCCGTAAAATCGCCACATGGCACGTGGTGACTTGAAAAACACCTTGTTAATCACTATTCTCTGGTCGTCATTGACTTTATCCTCGAAATCAACTTTATTACCACCATCATCTAGGCCGGTTTTTGATGCTGCTTGAATTATTTCCTGAAGATCATAGTCTTGCTGGTTATGGACTATAGCGAATGAACCAGAATACTGTCTAACTGTACCGCCTTGGCCGGTTGATGAAATAAGTCCATCCCCCACCTTCTTGGAGTATTCGAACTTAAATCTTGGATATTTAAGCTCTACACTGAAGTCTCCTAAGCTCGATGAGAAATCGCTCTCCTTCATATTGCCATAGTGGTCAAAAGTGCCTGTGGTGTTGCCTAGGGCGTCTGAAAGCATGTTTTTGCTTTGGTGTAGATTGACGATGTATGAATACTCTAGAACAGCTTCTTCGTATGCAGCATATACATTAGAAGGTGTTAGCTCGATATCTACAACATCGCCACCGAGCTTTTTATATACATATGCAACTTGTAGGGCGGCGCCAGTCAAGAAATCTACTGATCCCGTATACATTCCAAACGGCAATGAGCCTGAAACTGCTGCTGCACTTCCTGTTGAAGTTAGTGTAATAGCACTATTCTTAGACTTTGGGCTGAGGTTAGTAGGCACGCATGTTCCCTCCTAGGAATAAATAGTAAAGACGCTTACAAAACTCGAATCAATCAGCATAAACGTTTATTTTATGCGTTTCGTGAAATTGTTTTGGATTTTGTGGTGCTTCTGCGTGTCTTCTTCTTGGGCGTCTTGGCTTTTTTAGTGATTGGCGCTTTAGCTGCTTTCTCCGGCGCCGGTGCTGATTTGGCCGCGGCAGGTGTAGTAGTTACAACGGCAGTGTCTGTGACAACCGTTGGCGCTGCTTTGATCACCGGGATATCAGTCTTAATCTCCGGTGGTGTTGCTACCGTCGGTTCGATGACCGGAGCGGCGGTTGTTATTGCATCCTCGGTTTTCATGACGTATTTCATGCGGGGGTGGTTACTGTACTTAGCGCTGAATTTCTTCTTTGATGAGAGCATTCTTCTTTTCTTTCCCATGTGGAACTCCTTGTGTTTTGTCCATTAATAAGTAGTTTTAAAATAACAAAACGAAAATCTCAAAAATTGGAGGCGAAAAAAATTTAGGAGATCGGCATTTTCAAAAAAATCCCCCCAACCCAAAAGGGAAGGGGGGAAGGTTGTATAGATGAAAAGTCTATTTTAAGATTTATGCTTGGGTGAGGACATCATTAACGATACCTGAAACATACCAATTGGTTCCATCGCAAGTGAAGTCCAGCTTGTCGCCAATCTTTGCGTTGCTACTGTGAAGTGTCAAGCTCGTTTTATTTGCAACCGCAACACTTACGATTGTCGTGGCGTTCGTATTGTGATGATAACAACCTTGAATCACAGTGGCGCCACCATTGATAATGTGCACTCGCGCGCTAGTTGCGTAAAATCTGAAGTTCAGACCAGCCGCAACAGCAGGTAAGGTAGCGGTGGCAACACCGGCGCCACCTAAGTATACTAGCGCTCCCGAATCGTCGGCTGTTAATACTTTCGTTTCGCCGGCGCCGACCGAGATGACTTGCTCATTTCTAATCTTAAGTTGATTACTATTTTCGTTAATCAGGCTACGAATTCGTGCCCAACCTACTCTTTTGGTTCCCATAATATATTTCTCCTTATATGAATATTAATTAGGTCAATTAACGAAGGGATTTCTCCCCTCGCCTATAAGTAGTCCTCCCCAAAATGAAAGCGTATGATAAATGAAAGCCCCCGTTAAAAAACGGGGGCTTTGCACTATAGTAGGTTACTAAGCTATTGTTTAGCTAGTAGCACCGGCTTCACCAAGTAGTCCGCGGACAATAACAAGGCCGTAAAGGTCAGGACGCACCATCTTCTTGGCATAACGCGTCATGACTCCCTTACGGGGCACGAAGTCTTCGGGTCCGAAGATTGTGGGCGTAGTTTGTAGCGGCACATAGGGTGCATATACATAACCAGATTCAAGGAAACTTGAACCTCTACGACCAACAAGGATCACGTTGCGAAGGAAGTACGGATCAACAATGACATCGAACTTCTTGCTAAGCGAACCAGTCTTCACTGCACCAACAGAACCCTTCTCATCATCATGTGTGACGGAAGCTCTGAAGCCGGCTGTGAATTCTAGGATGTTAGCAACTTCGGGAGAGCATACAATGAAGTTAGCTCCGCCGCGAAGGGTCTTGCGGTGAATCTGAGCAGAAACATCGTTGATTGTCTCAACGAGAGTCTCATACCATTCACTCACAGTACCAGTGAAGTCGGGAGCCGCTGAGGACGCACCGATTTCTGCACCTGTTGTGCGATTAACAAACAGACCTGGAGAACGAGCCCAGTAGTATGTTGCAGCTGTTGCACCATTTACTAGGTCAGATAGGATCTCGCGATCAATCTCAAGAGCGATTTGCTCAGAGAGAATGCTTGTAAGCTCAACCTCGGCATCAAGGTTGTGGTAGGCGTTAAGGTCTTGACCTAACTCCGGTGTCCACTTAGCCTTGAGCTTCTTGGTTTGCGCTGTAATCGCAATACTATCGACCTTGATGTCGATCTCTGGGATATTCTTCTCTGCTTCGAGACCCCACTCAGCTTGACCAACAACACCACCTAGAGCGCTAGCGTTAGTTAGATCATCTGTTTGGGCCCAGGAAACCGTGTTTAGGGCTGAGGTAAGCTGAGACAGAACAAGAACGCCCTGTCCCGCTGCACTCACTGCATTGCCGCCGACTGCTCCATCAACACCAACACCAACAAAAGTCAAATCTAGACGTGTGCCGGCAGTATTTTTGCGAGTTTGGCGGCGTACCAAGCGAGCAAAGGCTGCACCGCCTTTGTCTTCCAAAATACCATTGCCTTCGCTACTGGATACATTGAATGACTGTGGCCCCTGTGTATTAACCTGGTCTAGACCAGTTAGCAACACCGACACTACTGTAGCCACCGTTGAGCCAGAGACAAAGTCTGCGTCATAACGTGTTGCCTTGGTGGCCGCTGTGTTCCACCCAAAGACGCCGTTTTGGACAGCTAATGGTGTTAAAGTTATAGCGCTGGCAAGAGCTGAACCAGTCGGAGAGGAATAACCGTTATTAAGGTTATATCCGCCACCGGCGTCACCCAGCTGTTGGGATAGATCGATACCATCGACGATTCCCTTACCAACTTGGTTTCCACCATACAACGAACTTGACAGATCGTATCCTAGACGAGATTTTACCGTGGGATAGTCACCTGATTCCTGGCTGACTGTGAAGTCGAGGAAGAAGATGAGGCCGGATGGCAGACTCATCGGCTGAACACTAACGAGATCGTTAGCGATAAGCCCTGCGAAAACACGACGAACAATCGGGAATGCAACGGCCGCAAAGCCCTCAACATCTCCACCTGCCATCGATGAACTTTCACGTAGAAGCTCTTTAGCTTGGTTCTCAAGCAAACGAGCCATAGTTTGACGGGAGCGATCCTTATCTATTCCTTCGAGTAGACCGGTCTTTTCCCATTTTTGTAATAAAGCATGACCTTCGGCACGGACATCACGATTGATGACACCTTCAGTCAGCCTTTCAATAATACTAGACATTTAAAATTACCTCCTTATATTTATAGTTATTTTATTCCAGCTAGTCTCTTCATCCTCTCTTGGAGAGGATCAGAGGGTGTGCTCTCTTGACGAGTCGCACGTAACATAGTAGAACGTTTTGATATTGCTTCGCTCAGTGATTGTGGTCGCTTCTCTGTAGGAGATGACTCCACTGTGCTTTGAAGTGTTTCAAATACTGTCCTTGCTTCTGCTACAGAACCGACGCTAGAAATCGCTTCGACAATTTTATCTTTTTGTCGCTCATTTAGGGAGGTATTTCGTAAAATACGGTTCGTGTAAAGCAAGCGAGCATTAGAAAGATTTACATCTTGTAATCCTTCCTGTAACTCTTGTACTGCTTGCTTATACTTTGTGTTTTGCTCTTTGACTTGGTTATTTTCAAAAACCAACTCTTCTTGAGCTTTCTTCAAATCTTTTAAATCTTGTGTGAGATCGGTGGAACGGCGGTGTGCTAGCTCCTTCTCCATTTCCCACTTGACACTTTCTGCTGGGCGGCCGGCCCAGCCAGATAGGTCTGCACCCATATCAACTGTGAGCTTCTCTACGATTGCATTTGTCAAATCGTCGATACTAAGAGCTTCTGTTTGTGTATCGTCTTCTTCAGTCACGGTCTCCTCGGATATTTCTTCTTCTTGTACTTCTTCGGTAGATTCTTCGACAACTTCATCGTCTTCAGACATAATGTTTTGAATATCTTCTTCGGTAAGCTCGATCTCTTCTTCATTGACCGCGGCATCCAGTTCTTTGAGTGCTTCTTGTAGGGCACCCAGATTAATTTCTACTTCGTTGCTATCGCCGACATTAGAGAATTTGTCCAAATGCTCTCCAGTGTGGGCAGATAAACCATCGGTTGCTGATAGTTCGACGTCATTCTCGGTGATATCTTCAGATGTGACTTCAGGGGCGCCCAGATCATCAGATGGCATGCCGATGTCGGCCACTGGCTCTTCTAAGTCCAGCATTGGCTCCTCAAGTTCAATTAATTTATCTAATGTTTCGCGTACTTCGTTAGAATACTTTTCTATAATCGATGATTCTGCGTTTTTTAGAGCCGCCTCTCTCAAGGCCCGGGCATCTACAATCGCCTCTTTAAGCAAACTGGACATAAATAAAATAACTCCTAAAATAATAGTGTTGCAAAATAAATAGTATTATTGTGATAGAAAATCCATTTATATTCTGCAGATTGTGTTGTATGTGTATTTAGTTGGGTTCTTTTTACCAAAATTTAAGCCCGATCTGTCACTGGGGTCGGTGTTATCATGGTGTATCTGGTTATTCTGCATATATAATTTCTTTAAAGTATAATCTATTCAGATAGCGTTGAATGGATAAGTTACCGATTCTCATAAAGGGGGTGTCTCCATTATTCGCAATGATTGCAGCAACACCGGACGCATCAACTGTGATACTATCACCCCCTCACACAGTCATGGTGTCCGATGATGCTATTAAACCATTTAAATTTAATCTTTTCCTTTTTATACTAAATTAGATGCCAGTTTATACCGTCCGAATGTACTGTTAATGATTCGTACAATGATGTGACGCTCTTTGTAGCATCTCCATCTATTGTTCCATTATCGGATATGATTATCATGGTGTTAGAAGCATGAATTTTCTTAACGTTGTATATCTTCTCCATTGCTATAGACGCAGATGGTATTCTAACGGTGATATTTGCAGCGTTAGTGTTGGCTAATATCGTATAGTCTCCAATTGACGCTGTGTACGTAGAGGTTGCTGTGACTATCGGAAACCTTATTCCCGTTGCCAAGCCGAATAACTCAGATCCTGAAACTGGACCTGAAGAGGATACATGATAGCCAGTCGCCGTCGTCGTTCTTCCTGGCTCTGGCGCGAACCATGTGGTTGCACAATGCGAACTAGATATTGAACCACACGATCCGGATGACATTGATCCAGAAGTAGATACTGTGTGATACGACGAGCCGCTATGTGTGGTATAGCCGGGTCCGGTTTCCGTCGAACCTCCGGAGCCAGAAGTCGCTGAGC
>JGI24006J15134_10000112_pt1 | contig 72326 bp, 56 predicted proteins | sample LinPmetageLP53_FD_15134 | JGI IMG/M metagenome (IMG submission 15134)
ACACATGTATCAGACATTGTTGAAGCAAATATGAAGGCAATTACTGCAGATCCACTTAATACACATGGGCACAAGATATACAATGTTGGGACAGGTAAAAATTACTCTATCAAAGAAGTCGCAAATATGATTGGTGGCCCAATTAGAAAAATAGATGACCGCCCGGCCGAAGTAAATCAAACTTTAGCTGACATAACAGAAACTATACAGGATTTAGGTTGGACACCAAGATTTAATCTAGAAGACATGATAAATTCCTATTAATGTAAAAATGTAAAAAATATTATATGATTTATGTGCAGGAGTTTTTATGAGTAATTTTCCAACAGCCAAACCGCACGTATCATTTTCAGAAGTCAAGCACTGGAAAGAATGTCCTTATAGACACAAGTTGATTTATATCGACAAAATAGATATGCACAAACCATCACCGTACTTGGACTTCGGAACAGCTGTTCACGAAGGCTGTGAAAACTTACTTGAAGGAAACAGTGTAGATAAAAACAAGTTACTATCTGACATTAGAACAGCTTGGAAAAAATATGATTTTGATAACCCTGAATGGGTAGCAAGTCAACCTGACTGGTATAAAAAGCAGTATGCACCGCTAGAAGAGTGGTGTAAATGGGCTGAAAATATGTGGGATGAAGTTGTTCCTTTCTTAGATGAAGAGTTTCCAGGGTGGTCAGTTCATGAAGCAGAAGAAGAGCTGTACGAACCAATTCAGAATAAAGATCTTTCTTTCAAGGGTTTTATTGACGGTGTGATCAAAGTACCTAAAAAGAGAGGCAAAGGCTACGAATACTGGATAATTGACTGGAAGACTGCAGGCAAAGGAGGCTGGAACCCTTACAAAAAGCGTGACTTTTTAATGCAGCTTCAGCTTGTTTTATATAAGTTTTACTGGGCTGAAAAACACTCTATCCCGCACAATGAAATAAAATGTGCCTTTGTAACCCTAGGTAGAGGAGCAAAAAAAGGAAAAGTTTGTCAACTTGTAAAAGTGTCAGCTGGCCCTAAGACACTCGCCAAGGGCGTCAAAATACTTAATAGTATGATTTCAAGTGTTAGAAAAAAGATGTTTTTAAAAAATAGAAACTCTTGCAAATATTGTCCTTATTTTGAAACAGAACATTGCAGATGATTTAACCTAAAATTATTTTTGTGTTATAATAATTTTTGAGGTATTCATGAATAAGAAAAAGTTTAAAGTTCTTGTTCTTTCTGATCACGCATTATCAACTAGTGGTGTTGGAACGCAAACAAGACATTTAATTAATGGACTATTGAAGAAAGGCTGTTGGTCGTTTAGACAGTTTGGCGCAGCAATTAAGCACACTAATTACGACACAGTCGTTGTCAATGAAGATTTTATTATCAAACCTATTGACGGTTTTGGTAATCCAGACTTAATAAGGGTGACTTTAGCAACAGAGAAACCTGACTTAGTTTTTATCTTTACTGACCCTAGATTTTTTACTTGGCTTTTTGATATTGAAGATGAGATTCATCAAGTTTGTCCAATTGTATGGTGGCATGTTTGGGACAATTACCCGTATCCTAAGTTCAACAACCAATATTATGCAGCAACAGATACCATAAATTGCCATTCTCACATGACGTACACAATGATTAGTGAAGAAGGCACACACGCAGAAAAGACAAACTTTATTCCTCACGCAATACCTGGTGATATATTTCATCCTATTTCTAGTGAACTTCGAAAAGAAAATAAAGTTGCACTTTTTGGTGAGTCTAAAAAAGACGCGTTTGTAGGTATGTGGGTAAATAGAAATGCTAAAAGAAAAAGACCCAATGACATACTTTTAACATGGAGTATATTTCTTAAAAATCTTGAGAAAGAAAAAGGTCACAGAAATGCAATTTTAATAATGCATACAGAGCCTACAGACTCAGAAGGACCTAATCTATTTGAGACATCAAAAGAACTAGGGTTAGAAGACACTGTATTCTTTTCAAGGGAAAGAATTGACTTTGATAAGATGAATATTCTATACAATATAAGTGATTTTTGTATTACGATGTCCTACGCAGAAGGGTTTGGTCTGTCAACTTTAGAATCAATGATGACAGGTACACCTATAATTTCGCCTACAACAGGCGGTCTAACACGACAAGTTGTAGACTTCAGAGATCAAACAGAAAATGGTGTTGCTATGCCTGTAGAACTTAAGACTCTTGTGGGTAGTCAAGGAGTTCCTTACATATATGAAGATTATGTAAGTTGTGATACAGCTGCAGAAGCAATTATGAAGATAAATAACTTAAGCAAGTATGAAAAAGAACTACTAGATGAGAAAGTTTTAAATTATTCAAAAGAAGCATTTAATTATCAAACTACTGTAGACTTGTGGCATAAAAGCATGATAGACACTATTGAAAACTTTAAAAATTACAAAACATGGGAAAAATTCACTTTTTGAGGAATAAATGAAAAATATACTTTTAAGAGCACCTTTGCTTACAAATAGCGGCTATGGTGTACATTCTAGACAGCTTTTTGAGTGGTTAAGTGAAAAAAAAGATGTATCGCTGCATGTAGAGTGCTTAAAGTGGGGATTGACTTCTTGGGTCGTCAACGGAAGCACAGAAGGTGGCTTATTTAACAGAATAATGTCTTGTTCAGCAGAGTTAAGAAAAAAATATGACATAACCTACCAAGTTCAATTACCTGATGAGTGGGATGAAAGCTTAGGAAGCTTTAATGTAGGTGTAACTGCTCTCGTAGAAACTGATAAGTGCAATCCTGCCTGGCTAGAAAAAATCAATGCCATGGATCAAGTAATCGTACCTTCTAATTTTACTAAAAAGATAATAGAAGATACTTTTGGAAATAAATTAAATAAAAGTATATATGTTGTTCCTGAGTGGTATAACCAAAATATAAACTTACAAAAAAATCAACTTTCAAAACTTCGTGATGACAGATTTGAATTTGATACTAGTTTTAATTTATTGACTGTTGGTACTCTAACCTCTGGCGACACTAGTTGTGATAGAAAAAATCTAGTAAATACAATTGCATGGGCACTTGAAGCTTTTGATGGAAATCCTGACGTCGGAATAGTTGTCAAGACGTGCTTAGGTAAAAGCTCAATTAGTGACAGAGAAATGACATGTAATGTAATACAGCAGATAACAAACGCATTCAGAGCTTCTAGTTTTCCTAAAATTCATTTAATACATGGCAATATGTCTTCAGAAGAAGTAGCTGCACTATTTAGATCTAAAAACATACATGGCTACATAACTGCAACCAGGGGTGAAGGTTATGGTCTGCCGTTAGTAGACGCAGCTGCATCTGGAATACCAGTTGTTGCAACAAATTGGTCAGGCCACTTGGACTTTTTAAATGATAAATTTTTAAAAGTTGACTACTCTCTTGTAGAAATCCCAAGCGAAAGAATAGACGGAAGAATATTTACCAAAGATACAAGGTGGGCTGAACCTGACAAGAACAGCTTTATAGAGCAGGTCAAGTATCTTAAAGAAAATTATAAAAAATGTTTAGATACATCTGCAAGTCTAAGAAAAAATATTAAAAAGAAGCTTACCAAACAAAAAGTATGTAAAAACTATGAAAAATTATTTAAAGAGATTATTTAGATATGGTTATAGAGTATATACTTATATCTTGTGTTCTATTGCTTTTGATTCTGCTCACTTTTGTTTCTTACAAGCTTTTTAAATTTTCAATGATAATTATAGAATTTGAAGACAATATTGAAGAATGTCTAGATTTATTAGACAAAAAATATTCTTCAATATCTGAAGTTCTTGAAATTCCTGTTTTTTTTGATTCTATTGAAGTTAGAAAAGTAATAAATGATATAAATGCTTGCAAAGATTCCTTGGTTGTAGTAGCTAATAAACTTACAAAAAATACAAGGAGTGAAATTGAACTTAAAGAAAAAAATTAGAAGAAAAAGCAAGAAACCTTACTTTGGAAAACATGTTCATGAATCTGTTGTTGACTTTCAAGAAACTAAATGTCAAGAAGAGCGACACGAAATATATGAGGTTCATATAAGAAATGCTTTTGAGAAGCTGTCAGAAAACCTAATATATATTTATGGTTTTAGCAGAGATGCAGAGCATTTTAAAATACTTAAATCAGACTGCGTTTCATTTTTGTATGAAACGCTTGAAAAGTTTGATGCAAGTAAAGGGAGTAAAGCATTTTCTTATTTTAATGTTTGTGCCAAAAATCACTTACTTGCAAAAGCTAAGAAAACTCAAAAAAGAAAAATAAGAAATATATCTTTGAGCGATATAACAACTATGAGTAGAGTTGAAAAAACTATGGTAGAAAGCCATAGTGTAATTCCGTCACCCGATGATCTATTCATTAGAACAGAAGACAAAGAAATTCTTAAAGAAATGCTTCAAAAAATAAGAGTCAAAGTATCAAATGAAAATGAAAAAGTCTGCATATCAGCAATCATTACTCTTTTTGACAATATTGAAGAACTAGAGTTTCTTAACAAGCGCGCAGTTTTTGTCTATCTAAGAGAAATATCTGGATTAAATCCAAAACAGTTAAGTGTAGCACTTTCAAGCATAAGAAAACACTACAGGGAGATAGTTAAATCGGACGACTTGTTTATGCTTTTTGGATCTTAAAATGAATAAAAAAACAACTGAGGATAAAATAAAAGACTTTTCAGACCTTCTTGACTCTTTAGAAAGTACAGAAGACAAAAAGAAGCTATTGTGGAAAGATGCCTATAAAAATGCATTAGATGATAGAGAAACTGCTTCAATACTAGTTGACGATCTTTTACTCAACATACAAGGTAATTTAAGTAACCATCAACAATTTGGCACGCTAATGACAAAATACCTTGAAAGAATGTCAAAGTCTAATGATCAAATTTTAAAGCTTGCTGAATTAATATCAAAAGAAGATACTGAAAATACAATATCAGCTGATGATATTTTTGAGGAAATTCAACAATGAGCATTAGAAGAAGACTTTTCAATAGAGGCGATGTGTCTGAAGATGACAAGCCTCAAGTAAGCGAAAGTCAAATCAAAGGAAACGTTTTTTTAAAAGCTGTTGTAAGAGAAGTAATATCTAATCCGATAGACTATTTTTCTAGAAATGTAATAGATGATGAGGGTAATGAAGTATCTGATGTAACAGTTGAAGATGTTGAAACAACAGCTGTAAGAGGCAATCAAAATATTTCTAAAAAGTTTGCAAATAGCGAGGCTGTTTCATTTGTTGTTCAAAATTCTATATCTGCTACGCTAGTAAAAGATTTTAAAAATACCGGATCTAATCCTTCTGCATATCTTTGTATGCCTTTTTTCCCTCAACATTTATCGCTACCTGTAAAACCAGGTGAATATGTATGGGTTTATAGAGCTGCTGATGGAGTATATTACTGGCTTTGTAGAATATCAACAGTTAGGCAGGTAGATGATGTAAATTTTACTCACTTACCTAGAAGTGGAGTTGTAGAAAAAAATCATAAAAAAACACAAGACCAAAGCTTATTTTACAACTTTTCTCCTGTTCATGGGTTTGCAGGCGCACCTGGAAAGCTATTTGACAATATAGCTAAAAATTCTATTGCGTATAGGGAAGAATTCACAGGCGAAGTTGTACCAAGAATGGTAAAAGACTGTAGTGACTTACTTATCCAGGGTTCTAATAACGCTCATATTCTTTTAGGCAAAGAAAAATTTGAGGATGCATCTACTACAGTAGCGCCTGAAGAAATGACGCCTCACGAAAATAGTGATGTAAACGAAAATAGAAAGCCTCTTTCTCCTGCCATTGATATATGTGTACTAAGAAAAGCAAGAGAACTTTTTGATTTAAAAAATAACATAGCCTCAGACAAAAGCAGTGTTATAGCTGAAACCTTTGAAGGTGAAGCTCATTCAGGTGAAGGTTCAGGGCTGTCTGCTGCAGCCGGCAGAGGTACAAAAGAAAGGGCAGGTTTAAGGTATTTTGAATTAGAAAAAGCAAGAGAGTCCTTAGAAGCCACAGTTGCTAAAGAAATATTTACTCAAGAATTTATTGACTCTGACATTTATAATTGCATTGCTAGAATTTATATGACCAATGCAAGTACAATCGATGATCTTCTTTTTATTCCTGACATTGAAGGCGAAAATTCCTCATCACCCCAGGATGTTTTAGGATTAGGAAACTACGGAGCGATGGTTGCGCTAGGTGCGAATACACGCATAGTCGGGACTGAGACAGTTAAGATACAGAATATTGTAGGTTCTAGTGGTATACAATTTACACCCGCAGGAGACGTTATTATACACGGCAACAGAGCAGGTGGTGCAAAAATTGTTCTAGAGGCAGAAGGAGATATTAGAATTGTGCCCGGCGACGCAGGCATAGTAAAGATTGGCGCATCAGAAACAAATGAAGATTTTATGTTTGTTCCTGTTGGTGCAAGCCTAGACTTTACAACACCAAGTACTGACTCGGGATACGTTGGAAATACTGAGCAAATTATGACAACAGCAGGAGGACTATTAGCAGCCCCAGATCCCTTGGGACCTCATGGTACGCCAGTTTATTCAACAAAAGTAAAATTATATTGAGGATTATATGGGAACTCTTTTAAACTTTCTACCGGATGATGATGCTGAATTAGAAGCAAGTTTTAAGCTTAGCACACAAGATACCTTAGAAAACGGAATACCTGAGATTGTTGGTATCCCTATAGGTCCGGAACTGCCTATGACGGAGTATGCAGGAGCCCAGGCCAGTGCTATTAAAGATGCAGAAGATATGGGCATTTTTTCAAAAGCATACGCACAGACAATAAAAGCAATAGACAAGGCACTACCACCGGGAATACTTTCTCCTCCTATTTTTGACCCTACTTTTGTTATAGATATTGATCCATTTTTTGAATTTTTAATATCAGTAGGCATAGAAAATCCACTAGAGTGGTTTACAGAAAACTATCCACAAGTTTTAGAAATTGACCCGATAGCAATAACTGATATGGCACAGTGCAAAAATCAAAAGTTTGCTGAAGAAATGAATAAAATAGATTCTTCAATTAACGTCGACGAAGCTAAAGAAGCTGCAGAAAAAATTTGTGGCTTTACCATGCCTAGTTTTGCACTACCTGTCTTTGACTTTGAAATGCCTGATTTTGGGCTACCTGATCTTTTACCCATAGAACTGTTTGCCTTTCCTAATTTTCAAATACCGCAAATTAATTGGGCAATAAACTTTACTCTTTTAGAGCTTATTGAAATAATCAAAGCTTTATTGACTAAGATAGGAGACTTAATTTTAGCAATTATTCAAGGGGTAGTAGCGCTTATAAAGTTTATTGTTGAGTTTATTATTCAATCTTTGTTTGCATTAATATTGCCACTGTTAGGCCCACTAGGTGAGGCAATACTCTTTATGGCAAATCTAGTAACTTTTCTGTTTAAAGTTATTGCTGCATTCATTGTTGCACTTGTCGGCCATATAATTGGTGACGGATTAGTAACAGTGTTAGTCGCTTCTATGCTCGGTTTAGCATAAGATGCGGTAAATTCGAATAATATTTTTTTTTAAAGCATAATTACTACCGGAGGTATAGTTTTGGCATCATTTAGTTTTAAAAGCTCCGGAACGAGAGTAGACGATAGCGTCAATAATAAAGACAAAGAGTTGTCCTTAAATAATCAAACGGTAGGAATTAAAACTCCTTTGACAAACTTTAGGGGCAACCAGATATTTGATATGCATAATGATTTTATAGATCAAATAAAGGATAATTTAAGAAACTTGCTACTTACAAACAGAGGCGAAAGATTAGGTCTTTATAACTTTGGAACAAACCTTTCGGAGCTTGTATTTGAGTATCAAAACAGAAAAGACTTTACTCAAGAAATAACTAAAAGAATTATAGAGAGTACAAAAATATACATACCCGCTATTGAAATTGACAATATTGAAGTAATAAAAACAGAAAAAAGTAATAAATTTGAACTTAACAAAAGAGGTCTTGCAGGAGTCAACTTAAGAGTAGATTTTAGCATTCCAGTTGCAAGAGTTACAAATCAAAGCATTGCTGTAGAATTAAATCCTGGAGGTTAAAAGTGGCAAGAAATATTAAAAAAGAAATCAATACACAAAAAGATGTTTCGTATACAAATAAAGACTTTGAAAGTCTTAGAACAGACCTCAAAAGATTTGCTACAACTCACTTTGGTGATTTAGTTAAAGATACTAGTGACGCTTCCCTAGCAGGTCTGCTTATTGACTTAGCAGCGTATGTAGGTGATGTCAATTCTTACTACATAGATCACCAATTTAATGAAAGCTCGCTTGAAACTGCTGTAGAACAAAAAAATCTAGAAAGAAAAATAAGAGAAGCTGGTGTAGAAATATCTGGAAAGTCTCCTGCAATAGGTTTTGTTGATATAACTGTAACAATACCTGCTTCACTATCTGGCGGCGAATATTCTCCAAATAAAGACTATCTTCCAAAAATAAAAAAAGAAACAATTTTTGGATCAAGCTCAGGTGTGGATTTTTATCTCCTAGAAGATGTTGATTTTGCAGAAGAAGACTCAGCAGGTAATCTTATTGCATCTTTTGAAATAAGCAGAGTTTCTAACGGAATTCCTCTAGAATTCTTGTTAAAAAAACAAGGAGTAGTTACTAGTTCAAAACTATCCCAAGAAACATTCAATATATCTTCAACGTTTCAACCTTTTAGATTAATAACAGTCAAGCAAAACAATGTAAATGAAATAGTAAGAGTTGTAGACTCTGACGGTGATGACTATTATGAGGTGGAATCACTTACGCAAAGTACTGTATTTAAAAGATCAGTAAACTCTAGAAAAGACAAAGAGTACGCGCCAGAAAGAATACAGCTTATTCATGCCCCAAAAAGATTTATAAAGATCAGGAATGGCTCAGGAAACGTATCCCTTCAGTTCGGCTCAGGAAACGAGCTAAATTTTGACGAAGACATCATACCAGACCCATCTGATCATGCTATTAAGCTTTTTGGAGATAGAAAAACATTAAACAAGATCACGATCGATCCAAATTCTTTCTTAGGTACACAAACTTTAGGAATTAGTCCTAGAGCTACAACACTGACCGTGACTGTACGATCAGGAGGAGGACTTAATCACAATGTGTCAGCTAGACAAATTACTTCTGTAAAGACACTAATTACTGACTTTGGGGTAAATACTCCTACATCTATTGCTTCAAAGATAAGAGCCTCTACTATTGTTATTAATCCTAGCCCTTGCTTGGGTGGAGAAGATGAACCTAGCCTAGAGTCACTAAGACAGATAGCATTATTAAATAGAAACTCACAAAACAGAATTGTAACAAGAGAAGATTTAATTGCTAGAGTCTACTCAATGCCTGCAAAATTTGGTAGAGTTTTTAGAGCTTCTGTTAGAGATAATCCTAATAATCCTCAAGCAGCACAACTCTACATAATGTCAAGGGACAGAAATAGTAAATTAATAATTTCTCCTGATACACTTAAAGAAAGTCTTTCTTCTTATTTATCACAGTTTAGATTAGTATCAGATGCAATTGACATACTAGACGCATCAATAGTAAATATAGGTCTTAACTTCACAGTAACTATTGATCCAGAAGCAATCGCCTCTGTTGTTATAGCAGCAATTAATTCAAAAATATCTAGCTATCTTTCAATTGGTAACTACCAGATAGATCAGCCAATAAAAATAGGAGAAATTGAAAACTTAATAATGAATACCCCAGATGTAGATGCAATAATGAGTCTGTCTTTTACAAACAAAACAGGAACAGAAGGCGGAAGAATATACTCTAATTACTTTTACGATCCTCAAAGACACATAGATAGAGGATACTTATTCCCACCAAGAGGCGGAATATTTGAAATGAAATACCCTAATTTTGATATAATAGGCAGGATTTCTTAATGTATAGAATTTTATCAGCTTCAAAAGACGGCTATATTACCAATAAGATTGTAAACAAATCATTCAGGGCAACAGACGCAAATGTAGGTCAAGCAGGTACACTTGATTTATTTAAACTTTACAACGAAAACACTTTGACAGGTAGTAAAAATCAAACAGAGCTTACACGACTCCTGCTTAAGTTTGACTTAAACAAAGTTTCTAAAATGCAATCTGAAGGTAAAATAGATATAAATAGCAATTCTTTTAAGTGTTTTTTAAAATTGCACGACGTATACGGCGGGCAAACAACACCAGAAAATTACGACGCAATATTGTTTCCTCTTTCTCAAAGTTTTGATGAGGGTGCAGGGTTTGATATTACAAGCTTTAGAGACTTAGGCGCAGCAAACTATGTAACAGCTTCATTTTTAGGTGGCACCGCAGTTCCATGGAACAGCGCTGGCGCGATGGCTTCTGGCTCGCTTGGTAGTGCTAACATAGACGTAATAGTTAGTGGAACTTTGTCAGGTCCCTCTGGTACAAGTTCATACTCGTTATCTCCTACGCAAAAGTTCATATCTGGCGAAGAAGATTTGTTAATTGACATAACAAGAATCGTATCTGGTACAGTTACAAATCAAATACCTGACCATGGTTTTCTTGTCGCATTCTCAGGTAGTTATGAAAAGAATAAAAAAAGCTACTTTGTTAAGCGCTTTGCTTCTAGAAACGCATCAAACACAGCAGTCAGACCAAAATTAATTATAAAATATGATGATAGCTTACACGACAGTCACGAAGACTTTACGTTTGATTTGACATCTTCACTTTACTTAAATAATTTTCAGCAAGGTATAGCAAAAAACATAGTATCGGGTTTAGGTGCAACTGAATTAGTTGGTGAAAATGCATTAATTCTTAAAATAGAGTCAGGAAGTTTTAAAAAGACATTTAATGTCTCGCAAGCGCAACGAGGTATAAACAGACTTAAAGGTGTATATTCTGCATCCTTTGCAATCAGTAGTTTTGAAACTGCACTAAGGAGTCATATACTGTCTTCTGGTAGTATTACTTTTAACGAGATATGGTCTTCTTCTAATGAATCAATAACATTTCTTTCATCTTCAATAGAAATAAAGAACAATCAAAGAACAGCTTTTGATAACTTTCATCAAAATTTATTAGTGACAGTAACAAACTTAAGGGATTCTTACAAGGTAGGCGACGTAATAAAAATAAGAGTTTTTTCAGAAGACAGAGACAGATCAATAGTATTTAAAAAACTACCTCGAGAAAAAAATAGTCAGATATATCATGAAATGTACTACAGGGTAAGAGACTTTCAAACTGATGATATTATAGTTGACTTTGACAAAACAGACAAATCAACTAGACTGTCAACGGATTCAAATGGAATGTATTTTGAATTTTATGTAGACTCACTACCTAGAGGTAGAACATATGTTTTTGACTTTCTTATTAGAAAAGCTGGGTTTGATACAATAATAACAGATGCAGCATCAAAGTTTAGAGTTGAATAATGTCGAAAAAAGCACTTTTAGATAGAAATATTCCGGGCAAAATTTTTAAGCCAAAATTTCGCCGCGGCGATCCATCTGTTTCTTACTTAAAAAAACCTGACAATATCGACTACACACTGTCAGACTTTTCTGACTCTAACATTGAAAGTTCTTCTTCTTTTAGATACGGCAATCAAAAAGAACTAGTTTCTACACAGCAAGTAAGAACAGATTATTCAAATTTTGTAAATCATACATTCTTTCACTCTGCAGTTGCAAATGTCAACGAAGCTTTTGATAAAATTGTAAACTTTTACCCGATGAATGGGACAAATAAAGAAATTGAAAAATTTGAAGATGAATTAACAGGGTTTGAAAAATATGTACTTGATAGCTTTCCTAAGAATGTAGGGTATCTTGTATTTTCTGGTACCCAGAAAGGTGAATCATCATCAAACGGTACAAGTATATCTGTAAATGATAGAGAAGGTTCAACTTACACCACTATATCAAATAACAAATCAGCAAAAGCTGTGCTTGATCCTAAGACTAATCCACTCACTATTAGTTTTTTTTGTAAAGCACCTAAAAAACAAAATGACAACCAGATACTTTTTCAAAAAAAATCAAGCCTAGCAAATAATTTTACAATAGCATTGTCTTCATCTGCTTCTACTACAAAAACTAATGTTGTTTTTGGAATAACATCAGGTTCGCTTTATTCTTACGTGACCGGGTCGCTTAATAAAGGAAGTTTTTCAAATATTTCAGCAATTTATGACCCACAAGGAGATGAAAAAACTAAGCTAATCATAGATGATACTGTGTATTCTTCAAGCATGAGTACAGTTTTTAATTCTTTAGACTTCTCATCAGAAAATCTAACCATTGGGACAGGCACTCAAGCAAGATTAAATAATTTAATATTTGATCAACAAGAGACTTTCTCTGGATCAATAGACGAAATAAGATACTTTCATGATGCAAAAAATCTTACCCAGATTAAAAAAACAAAATACAAATCAGTCCAAGCATCAGACTCGCTTAAACTCTATTTTAAATTTAACGAGCCCAGCGGTAGTTATTCTGCTAAAAAAGTTGTATTAGATAGTTCAACAAGCAATTTACATTCCACAATTACAAATTATTTAGAAAATTATACAAGAGTAACTGGTTCTGATAACCCAGTACTGAATGAACTTTCTGAGCGAAATCCAGTTCTTTTTCCTGACTATGTTCGAGTTTCTACACTTAATAAAAATCTTTTAACGTCAGGTTCGCTCTATGATGATGCAAATCCTAATCTAATTACAAAGTTAGTGCCTCCTCATTACTTTTTAGAAGCAAATAATTTTGAAGACTTTAAAGATATATTGGGTAATTTAGGAAAATCATTTGAATCCGGATCAGATAATTTTCCTGGAAAAGAAATTAGTGAAATACAAAGTGCAGCTTTGTTAGTTAAGTTTTTATTGACCTGGGCCAAATTTTTTGATGAAATAAAAATATTGTCAGATGCGATAACAAGCGTTCAGCACACACATTATGATGATTTTGAAACAACACCTGACGTATTCTTAAAAAGAAAAGCACAAGAACTTAACCTGACATTACCTAACATGTTTGGGTCTGCTGAATTATCTCAAATTATTTCTGGTATAAATTTGACTGAAAATTATTCAAATGCAGCACTTACACTGAACCAGATACAGAATTCAATTTGGCGAAGAATACTTTCTGATTCTGTTAATATGAAAATGACAAAAGGTACAATAGACTCTTTAAAGTCAGTCTTTAGATCAGCAGGGATAGAACCTGATAATATTTTAACATTTAGAGAGTATGGTGGTGCTCAACTTAAGTCACTAGAAGGATCAAGAGTTCATAAAGTAGATGTCTTAGGCATGCTAAACTTTTCAGGTTCGTTAAATCAAACAATTACAACAGTTGATAACGCTGGTTATAGTACAAATAAAATACCTAAGATGAAGTCTGGTTTTCTTTCTGGCTCTAGAATTCAAGCAGGTGTTCCAGAAATCAGCGGTCAATTTGTTCAAAAAACGCCTACAAAAATTCATGGAATAAGCAATAACTTAAATGACGGCCTCCTAACAAGCGGTTCTTTTACTTACGAAGGCTTATACAGATACACAAAGCCTACAAGCGAACCCCAAAGCTTAATTAGGATTCACACAACCGGTTCAACAGCGCCTTCAAACAAAGAGAGTATAATTGCAAATCTAGTAACAACAGATAAGAATAAAATAGAATTATTTATCAAAGATTCACCTACAGGATCAAAAGTAAAAAGATTATTTTTAACAGGTGTTAACATATTTGACGAAGAACCATGGCACATATCTTTTGGTAGAAAAGCGCCTCACGACATAGGAAAGACAAGCAGGTCTGATTATTTTTTAAGAGCTGCAAAGCAAGAAAATGGAGAAATACTGGCACAATATCATACTTCTTCAAATTACGCTGATATTGGTGACAGTATTTTTGTAAGTTCATCATTTGAACATAACGCATCTGGTTCTTTTTTAGTAGTGGGAAGTCAAAATTTTCAAAATGGAAGCGCTGGAAAATTTTTAAATGATAGTACAGGCGGCGTAGATACACTCGCACACAGCTCAAGCTTTTCAGGTCTTATTACAAATAGCTTGTTTTGGTCAAAATTTATTACAAAGAAAGAATGGATTGAACATGTTAGAAACCATGCGTCTGTTGGTGTAATAGATCCTAAAATAAATTATAACTTTGAAGTAAATGCATCTGGATCTTTCGAAAGATTAATCATTCAGACAAGCGGTAAGCAAGCCACAACTGCTTCTAACAGCGCAGGTAATGTTAGATTGTTTGATTTTAGTCAAAATAATCTTCATTTCGAAGGCAGTAATTTTGAAAATTCAAAAGCAGTAGTTAAACCTACAAGAGTTGAATTTGAAATGCTATCTTCTCTATTCGATACAAACATAGCAAAAACAAAAGTAAGAGTTAGAAGTTTTCAAGATGCCGAAATGGTAGAAAATTCTAATTTTTCACAAATAGCTCCTGTCTACGAGACAATTCCTAGTGAAGAAGTTGTTGACGACAATAGATTTTCAATAGATATGAGCGTTTTTGGAGGTCTTAATGAAAACATACTCACAACTTTTGCAAACTTTTCTGCAATTGATGATGCTCTTGGCCGGCCAAATGCAATGTTTTCTGATCGATATGTTGACTTAGAAGATTTAAGAAAAATTTATTTTAACAACGTATTAGAAAAGATTGACTTAGGAAAATTTAGATCAATATTTAAGTGGATTGACAATTCTTTTACCGATCTTGTGTTTTCGATGATACCTAGATCAACTAATTTTATGGGAATAAATTTTATTTATGAGTCCCATGTACTTGAAAGAAATAAAATGAAGTACTTATATGACGAAATATACTTAAAGTCACTTCCAAGAGATCCAAGTAGAGGCAACTTGCTTTTAAGCCAGTTTGTCGGAAAACTTAAAAAACACTAAGGTAAAAAATGGCAGCAAGCAATACAAATCAAAACGCAGACCAACTAGTAGAATCGATTTTTACTGATTCACCAGGAGGATCATATCAGGTTGCATCTGTAAAATATAACTCAAGTACATCCACGCCTCTTTCTGGTTCTTATAATACACCAGCAGCTTCAAGAATAGGAGAAACTTCAAATAGAAAAGTTCAAATTAAAAAAACAGTAGAAGCGTCTGATGTTGGAACTGCTATATTAGATGTTGTTACAATGTTAGGAGAAGGAGAAACAATATTAGATTTTGATGCAACTCGTCAAGGATTTGATGTTAAGAATATTACACAATTTTCGAGAATGAATCTTCCTTTATTGTCTATTAACAGAGAAAAAATGGCTTTAAAAAGTGGTCAAATAAATCACATCTCAAGCTTTAATCTTTTTGGAATGCCAAAGTTATTTAAAACGCTTGATGAAAAAAAGAAAACGCTAATACCTTTTGAAGACTTTCCCGGAAGATTAGACCCGGTAGCTTATGTAAATGCAGGCACTTATGTAATGCAGTACATGATTTTAACAGATCTGACAAGGAACATTGATAAATTTGTCAACCCAGATACACTAGATGGTGCAATTGAAGTTTTTGAAATAAGAGAAAGCTTTGCAAATACAAGCATATCTGATATAAAAATTAAAGGAATAAAAGGCAGTATGTCAAATGAAAATTTCTATGCTGTTGGACAAGGCGCTTCACCAATCGACAATAAGTTTGAAATTAATCAATTAAGCAATTCTGTTTTTGAAGATGCCCAAGATGTAATGTATTCAGAATCAACTTTCGGACCAAGAGAAGGTTATACAAATAAAGGTTCACTAGCGATGGAAAGTGCAGTACCTGATGAAAATAGAAGAATGGCACCTTTCACAGAAGATAAAAACAACAGAACAGTTAAATTTAAAGATCACTTAAGAAATTTTCTAGGTTCTTCTTTTTCAGGTACTTTAAAATCTGAAAGAATGGTTCCTGAAATGGGAACAAGATTTAGATCGTCAGGTCGAGGTTTTATTAATTCGCCTAATTATGTTATAATGCCCACGGGAAGCTTTATAAATCCTGGAACAGATTCTATAGCTTTTTCAGGTTTAAGAAGAGGGTAGTTGGGAAAAAAATGCCAAGAAAAATAAAACAAATTTCAACATATGATTTATCTAAACCACTAAAAGCAAATGAAGACACACAAAATGCTTCTGCTTATAATAAACAAGAAAATCTTTATGCATGGTATAGATTTGAAGACGACATATCATCTTCAGGTAATGTAGAAGATTCACAACTAAGATCTAATTTTAAATTGGTTCCTGCTTCAAGTCGTCCAACTTTTTCACTTGATTCACCTTCATCAATAGCCACAGTTAGCGGCTTTAGTAAAAGAAGCAGCGTTTTTAACACAGATGTTGTAAGGGTACAAGATAAAACTTTGTTTCCTTTGAGGACAGGAACAGCAGGGGCTGAAGCAGCATTTTCTCTTTCTATTTGGTTTAACCTTGACGAAATTGGTTCACGTTCTCAATATCTCGTGTCAAAATACGGTATCGTAGATGCAAAAAAAGCATATGCTTTAGAAATAACAACAGCTGGAGAAATAGCTTTTACAATTTACAATGGTGCTGCTTTTCGCCAAGTCAGAACTAACGATTCGATTGGGACAAATAGGTGGTATCATGTTGTTGTAACATTTTCTGGAACAGTAGCAACACAGCAGATACAGTTGTATGTAGACGGTGCAAGAGTGCCTTACTCAAAAACAACAGAATCTATCGGCGGAGGCGCTTTTACAGTTATTGCAGAAACAGATTCACTTTTTGCGATAGGCAATGACGAATCAGATCCAAACTCAGGTAACAATGTAGACACAAGAGGCAAAATTTCAGAAGTTGCTTTGTGGACTACTTTGCTAGATCAATCAGATATAAAAACACTTTATAACTTTAAAGACGCTATTTTGTATAGAACAGCTTCTGGTTTTGTTAATTTGCCACCAAGAGTTCTACTAAGACAGCGAGATAATGCAACCGGTTCATACCCGACAGTAATGAGAATGGGAGATAAAGGCAGAACAGGTGCATACAATAGAACCTTTGAAGACAACTATACGATCAATTTTGGTAAAAAAATTAAAGACGTTTTTGAGATTAAAAATAGAGTTGGAGGAGTACTTGGGTTTTCAAGAGACATAGACTCAAGTAAATGGACCCACTCAAAAGGCATGGAAATCAGGCAAGAGTTGGTTACCGGAGACACCGGCGCAACAATACGCAAAACCGCATTAGTATTTTCAGGAGGTGGTCTAGCTGGAAAACGTCGAATACAAACAAAAAATAAAATAAAAAACCCAAGAATTAAAATTGATCTAACAATAGGGCCTTATCAAGAAGATAGAACAGTATTAAAGTTTGGCTTAGGGCTGTCAGACGGAACAGCAACAGATGATTTAAAGATACAGGCAAGTACTAATGGAAGTGATTGGGTTGACATAAAAACAATACAAAATAATATATCAACATTGCTTCAATCTGCTTTTACTAGAGGTTTTAGGTCTGCTGATCTTGTCAAGCGAAGAAGCATCCAGGTAGACTTGTATCCAACTGATTTTCCTTTTGGAAATAATGCTTTCTATCTTAGAATAATACAAGAGTCAGTTTCTTCTAATGACGTTGTTGTGTGGGCAATGAGCAGTATTGAAATTGATTATCACGACGAAGAAAATATTTCATACCCTCTAATGGTTGACGTAGATTCTTTTGTAGGTAAAAAGATAGTTTCTTCATCAGTTACAGCACCACATCTCAACCCTACACTAAAAGGTCCAGGTAGATCAATATCAGGAATTAGTGATGTTCATTTATCTTTTACACCCGGTGAAAAATTACTACCTTTTATCGACAATAGTCACTTTTTTGATGATACAAGTATTTTCTTCAACCAAGGTACTTCACCAGATGTGATTCCAGGTTTTTCTTCTCCTGTTTCAAACAAAACAATTATTGAAGTGGATTTAAGCCCAAGTGAGCAAACAACATTCGGTCTTGATACAAGAGCAACACATGAAAGCACAGGTAACGGTTCCAACCGAGGCCCACGCCTAGAAACAGATGCAACCAAAAAACAGCAATTGATGGTTTACTGGAATAAAGATTTAAGGCGCTGGGAAAAAATAGCGCAAGGAGTTAGTGGAAATGTAGTTGCAAAGCAGGATGAAGGGTTTACACCTTTAAGAAACATGATTCACAGTGGTGCACTAGGATTTTCTGGTATCGGAATGTGCAGTACTGGGTCAGATGTAACTTTAGCAAATCAATTACCTGTTAATCAAGATGCACTCCTCTCATATGCAAGACCTACTTCTACATTTGGCTTTCCATTTGAAGGAAAATACGAAGCTACTGCAAGTCAGTTTATTAAAGCAAGAGATATCGGAATAACAAAACCTTTTCTGCTAGAAAAGTGTTCAATAAGTTTTGATTCAAAGTTTGAGTTTGCTTCAAATCAATTCGATTCAGGCTCACGAGCATATTCGATGGCAGCAGCCAACTATTCATCAGGAGCTCCGTCTTCAAGAACGCTTGCAGATAATCAAAAGGTCTATATACCTACATTTTTTATGTTGCGCCAGTCAAAAGAAACTTTAGATGTGGAATATGAATATGAAATTGAAGATAAAGGAGTTAGGTCTTCTCAAAAACGAATAGTTTCAATACCTGACAGTGCTGTTCACTTATCCACAGCTCCAGGGCCTGATGATATTGTATCTGTGGAAAAATCAAGGGAACTAATAACATACGGTCAAATGACTCTGTTTGTCAGCGGCGTTGCAAATACTGCAGGGTCAGGTGATGGTAGAGGCAGTATAAATGCACAAGTTGACATAGATACAATAATAAATAACGGTCTAGGTAGAGACACAATTGTTGATATACTTTCAGTAACAGGGCAGACAAACTTTAATATTGGCTCAAGTGGTCAATTAGCGGCAATTACGAGTTCTTTTAATATTAACTTTCCTTGTAGACTGTCTCCAAAAATTAATAACACATGCCCGACTATTCTTGTTATTTCAAACTCAGGAGGTACTGACACAGTGGGCGCGCTAATTCTTGGGAACACATTGGGTGGTCGAGGTTCCGGTGACATAGAATCATCTTCCAGGGCTATTGTTAATGGGTATGGATCTACTAAATTAGGTGAAAAATTTTTACATTTTGCACAAAGCGCATCAAAAACACCTTTTTCCTTAGTACCGCCTTCAGCAGAAACAATTGACTTACCTTCACCTTATATTATTTTACCTGATGATGAATTGGTAATGGGATGGCAATATCCAATGACAACAAGGATTGCAAATGCTGCGCCTGGAAAAAGCGATACATTCTTAAATACAATGTCACTTTATGGAAAGTCAAAACTGAAATTGATAGGCTCCTTAATAAAAAACAAAAAAGAATATCACGAAGGTCTAAATCAAAACATAAGCTCAAATGCTGTTCACGAAATTATAGGTGCAGAGACACCCATAGATCAGTTTAAGATTGAAAAGCAGTCTGAAAACATAGGCAGTTTTTATGATACCAGTGTAACTGTAACAAACAAATCACCCGTAGGCAGAATAGGATCAGAAACTGCTAGCAAGATATTAGTATTAGCCTCAGATGCAGGAAAAGCTTCAGGAAAAATTCGACTAAGTTCACCTTTTTTCATTTCCTCACCAGGCATACAGCAAGGGCTCGCAAATAACCAGATTATAGGGCTGACAGGTTCAGAAGGCGCAAAATATGCAGCCAAAGCAGGCTCTGCATTGAATGTCAGTTCTCCTAGTAACGGTGGAACATTTGAGTTATTTGGAAACGCAAATACTTATGCAGATGCGCTTTATACACTTATTTCACTGTCAGGACTTATTTTCTTAGATCCAGAAACCACAGATATTTTTACAACTTCAATAGAAACTGCTTACAACTCAGCCTCATCCTGGAGTGTTACACTAAACATTGCTCAAAAAGTAGGAGGCTTAGCCGGTAATCACCCTGTATCATTTGAATCCGACGGCGAGTCCAGACAACCTGCACGGCTTAGCGATTTTACTGGAGGTGCTGACGGTGAGCCTATAAGATCAAATTCTTTTTCAAGAAATGTCCAGCTAGAAGATGAAATAAGAATTTACACAGACAGCACAGGCTCTGCAGGCGCTTTTGACATACCTGGAGGCGTATCTAAGTTTGGAATAATGCAAACAACAAAAGGTATTACACCAAAATACTACTTTAATTCAAAAAACTTTGGTCATTTTTCTGATTTTATGGATCAAGGAAAAGACTCAAAGTTTTCTCAAGCTATCGGAAGTAGAGTTTCAGCTTTTAAAGGCTCAGCACTTCAATCACCTGTTGAGATTATATTTGTCAGCGGCACTAATGAAAATACAATAGGCATTAAAAAGTTTGCCAAGAAGACTCCACAGTTTTCAGAAAACAAATCAAGAACTTCTGCTTTGACAGGATCTTTTATGCTGCACACCGGCAGCTTTAGTTAATAAATAAATTTTGATATGAATACTTATTAAAGAGGACCCGATGGCCGGAATATTAGATAGTAAAACAAGATTTATAGATTTGATAGTTACCCAAGAAGGTAAACGTCAAATTGCATCTGGAAAATTGCGAGCCGAGTATGCTTCTCTAAGCGATTCACAAGTTTTTTATGATAAAAATGAAATTGGAAACGTCAGCGATAGGATCTATTTTCAAGTAATGGACTCGCCTAACAATGTTATTGTTTTGGAAAAAGATGATAGCGGAAAACTTATTGAGTTCAATTTTTCTCCAACAGGTAGTATTGTAGGAAATGATATTTTTGACAAAGATACAACTGTAACTTCTAGTTTAAAACTTAAGGCAGTCACAGGAAATGCTTTTGCATCAACATCAGAGTCAATAATGTCTTCTTTTACAGAGCATTTTGATGCACAGCAAATTTTAAGTTCTTTTGAAAAATCAGGTAATGAGTTTGAACTAAGCACTGATCGAGTCAATTTTGCAATATCAAATAGTGTTCCTTTTCCTAATGGCCCACATAAAGAAACTATTAATGTCAATGATGCTGAACCTTTCTTTTTAGATTCTAAGCTTACACATTTAGAAAGTTTTGACTTTTTACCACCAGTAAACATGGACGGAACGCCATACGGCAGATATGAAGATATTAGAAGCTTAAAAAGAGAAACACTTTTAGATATAAAAAAATCTTTAGGGTTTGAAGGGTTTCAAGACTCTAGTACGCAAGACGGTATTAGAAAAAGAAGGTCAAGAGGCAACTTTAGAACTGACAAAGTAGGCGATTTTGATGTTATTAATAGAAAAAAATTAAGATCAGCCTCTAGAAGCAACTTGAAACAATACAAGACTGTATATTTTGACAAAACTTCTGATCAAAATAATTTAGTTATGCAAATATTTGAAGATGGGCCAAATTCAAAAATGTTTAAGCTGGACTTAATAGATGCAGGATCTTTTTACGACAATAATAGTGAAGAATATCCAGAAAAAAGAATATTTTATGCAGGAAAAATTTATTTTGATGATTTAAATGTTCCTACTTTTATAAACCTATTTACATTAGTACTAGAGTAAAAAATGATTGTTGACGTAACAAACAGAAAGATATTTTTAAAATCGACAGGTATTGACTTATCGCCTAGAGTCATAAACAAAAGAAAGATAGACAAAGGAAACGGTCAAAGATTTTCTCAAGAAAATAGGTTTGAAGACATACTGACAGTTGAAATTTCATGTTTTGTTGACCAAAAATCAATATTATCGCAAGACGTAAGTGAAATAAAGGTATTTACGTCAGATGTGTCACTGGGGGCACTTAAAAAAAGAAGCAGCATGCTAAGCAGCAGAAAAACAAACACGCCAAACCCAGCAGGAACAAACAAGAATAGCTTGGGACCTGTAGGACAAGCAATAGAAGATTCAAAAAGAAAAACAAGTAGAAAGAAAAATAAGTTTCAAAAAATAAAAGAGCAAAGTATTAAAACAGATGTTAGATCAAAAAGAAGATCTAAGACATCTGATATTATTAACATCGTTAGTGATATTGACAAAATTAGTCAAAATGTAAGCTCACTAAAGTTTTCTTCTTTAAGATTTCTAACAAAGATAAATGTAAATCAAATACTTTCTTCTGCAAAGATAAAAAATATACAAAACTTAACTCAAACAGACTTAGAAATTTTTGGAGAAAGAGAAGTTTTTGAAATAAGACCTAGTGTAAGTTTTAAATCAAGAAAAATTAAAAGATCAACAAGAGAAGTAAGTGTTCCTATTACGAAAATGCTAAGCATTGAAAATGCATCAGATAGAAATTTTAGATCTGCGTACTTTTCAAGAGTAAAGTTAGGAAAAGATCCTTTGAGTTCATTTCAGCATCCAGACAATTTTGTATCTTTGCAAGAAAGATTGATGGGCGTAAGTTTAATAGAAAAAATAAAAAATGATAATCTAAGAAATGTTTTTAAAATAATTTCTCAAAAAGAGTCTAATAGTGCTGGCGAAGCTGGAAACTTTAGAATTGTAAAATCTAAACAATCGAAAAGAAAAGAAATATACAAAACTACTTTTGACATGTCTAGAAGAAAGCTTAAAGAAATGTCTGCAAAGTCAACTATTAATTTAATTTTTTATGCTTATGACGAAAAAGGAATAAAAATTGATTCATTTAGTCAGGTATTGAATATAAAACAGCTTTTTTCAACAGAAGTTAATCCAACAATAGACTTTGACATATCTACGTCTAGAACAAATCGAGGAAATATTATTACAAATGTTAGTAATAAAGAGCTAGATGTAGGAAATTTTAATATTTATCAAAAGTTTTTTTCTAAATCTCAAAATTACAAAAGAAAAAGTTTTTCATTACTTGCTGATGACTTTAAAGTAAATCCAAGAAATACGCTAAGATTGGTTGACGGAAGAGTTCAAAACAAGGCAACACCTCAATTATCTAAAACAAAGTCTGTTTTTCATAGAGTTACATCAAATTTTCAAGATAGAGAAATCTTTAATACAAAGTCATCAAGCACAGATGCAGTTGAAGCTTTTTCAAACCAGCTAACATGTGCTGTTTATGTTGAAATAGAATCTAGTGATAGCGGTCAAGGTGACAGTGCAAGAGGAATAGTTACGATCACAAACTTATCAGAAGATGTATATGCAGTATTGCCTGTTAAGAGAATTGCAAAAGGAAATAGAGGAAATGATTTTAAAACTGTAAAATACCTCAATGCAGGTACACTAGAAGATAATGAAAAAATATTTGTTGATAAAAATGAAGATGACTCTGTGTTTACTTTTTACGACGATGATCTTGAAGATGACGTCATATATGAGTATTCTGCAATTCTATATTCAAGATCAGGTGCACCGCAGTTGTCCGGATCTAGATTTTTAGAAAAAAATGTTGAAAGAGAAGGTTTAATTAATACTAGTGTGGAAACAAATTTAACAGGGTTCAGTACTGACAATGAGGGCGCGCCAACAATACGTGTTGAGTTTGACATTACACTAAACAGACAAGAAGATGATGTAGATAAAATACTAAACAGTCTTTTTGGAGATAACAGAGCTTTGTTTGCAGATGACTTAAAAGAAATTAAAGATGCATCTAATCTAAATTATGGTGTAAGAGTTCATAAAATAGACACTGCAACAGGAGAATTTTTGTATGTAGGCTCATTTAGAGCATTTAAGCAAGAAAGCACAGATGCACAATCAAGCACAGATATTCCAAAAACATATAGAGTAAAATTTGAAGACTTTTCTTCTGCATCCAATTCTCAAATTTATAAAATTGATCCATACTTAATTCCACCTGCTCAGGTTTTAGACAAAGTTGTAAGTTCTTTAACTAACATTATTAAACAAAACAATCGCTCAAGGTCTTCATTAAACAAACTTTTTGTTTCAAAACAAAAAATATTAAATCAACAAGTTGTGTCCAAAATTGGAACAAAATTTGCAAGTGTTCAGGGTAGAAAAGGTGCATTATCAAGTCCAAAATCATTTGTTGAAAAAAATAGAAATGATTTGTTTCTTGAAGGAGCAACAGGCGACATAGAATATGAAACGGTCTCTCCTGAAAACTTATCAACGTCTTTTGAAAATTTTAAAATTGACGATAGCGATATTTCTTTATTAAAAACACTAGATACAGACCCAAATTCAACAAATTTTATACCTAAAAACCTTGTAAAAGTAGAATTTTCTGTAGGCAATACAGATAATTTTGTTGATTTTTATGTTGTGGTAAGAAAAGAAAATGGCAATCCAGCGATAATTATAGATGGCGCAATACACAGTACAGACTTAACAGATGATAGCAGATTTATGAATTATACTTATTTATCAAAAGTAAAAACCTCAGTAGGGTTAATAAGGTACTTTATTGTACCAATTTCAAAACTAGGAACCAAAGGACCTCTCAGGTCAGTAGGTTCAATTGTTATGAGGGGATAGACAAGCATGGCTATTAATCCAACAAAAGCAAATTTTTCTCTCAGTAACATAACAAAAGAAGCTGTTGCTGCAGTTCCTGCTGTTTCTTTGTCAACATCTAAAATAGAACTTAGCGAAGAAGATCAAGAAACACTAGACAATATAAATGCTTCTAATAAGTTTGAAATTTTAAATAAGCAATCTTTAAATCCGCTTAAACCAATTGTAATTGGTAACACTGAGTTTGTACCTATTGCAACAGGTAATACTTCGCCAGACTCAACAGGGTTAAAGGCACAATTTGGAGAAGGTAACGTATTAAGTGTAAATAATATTACAAAATTATTTGAAATTCAAAGACAAATTAGAAATGCTAATCTTTCAAACTCTCAAAAGCTTTTAAAAATTGCTAAGGGTTACGATAGCGCAGAAATATTATTAAAAATAAGAAAAAAAATGGAAGAAGTTTTTGATGATATTGTTGATGAAGATATTGACAAAACAATTGAAAATTTTATAAAAGCGGTTGGCGAAAATCTTTCTTTTGACAGAAAGTCAAAGTCAAGAAACGAATCTGCATCTACAATAATTGGACGTACTAGCATAGCATCTCCAGGTCTTAAGAAAGTAAATACAGAGAATAAAAACGACCCATACTATAGAACACTTATTGAGTATGCTGCTTATGAAATAATACTTTACGAAGCAATAGAGTTTCTAAGCGGAATATTGAGATTTAAAAATGCAGCAGAAAAGTCATGGTCTATTTTAGAGGCGACTTCATTTACAGCAATAAAAGATATGTCATTTGATTCACTTGGTAATAGTGTAAAAGACTTTATAGATGCTTCAGGCTTGTCTGGCGTCGGTGCTCATAGAATGAACGAGCCTGGAAGTGAAAGATTTGGTGATGTAATAGGTGTAAATACAACAGGAAGGTCAACAGATACAGCACTGCTTATGCAAACTATTATTTCTGCATATGACGAAATACTTTTAAAAAAAGGCTACCACGATGATATGCTTAATTTTGAAAAAAGAACCTTAAACGATAGCCCTAAAATTGAAACTTCCGATCCTGTTCGTGATGCTTTAATGACTCTTCAAAAATCATGGCTTGTAGGATTGTATGATGAAACACTTAGCAGTAGTCTACAAAATACAATTGACGATATCAATAACGAAGGAACAGGATTAGAAGCAGTCGAAGGTTTTCTAGGTGAAAGTAAAATTAATAAAATGATGGACAATTTTCCTAGTGAGATGGGTGATTCAGAAGTTTATGGAGAACTCTTATCAGCGTGCATGTTTAATGATGCTTTTGACATAGCACAGTCTCTGTCAGGCGCAACTGCACCAACACTTTATTACTTTAATAATGTAAGAAGCGGCGCAGAAAACATAAATAAGTTTTATAAATTAATTTTAGGTGATGAAGTAGCAGACACAATGAGACCAGATGACGGTCAGTACGGAAGACGCGAAAGATTTATAGACTATGATCCTCTTGACTCAAATCCTTCTGTTGGACCGCTTGGAGGGTATCTAAGTTCAAAACAATCTGCAATAAACGACTTTAGATATTTACCATTTGAATCAACACAAAACTACGCAGGAAGTACGAAATACTTAACAGGACCTGAGTATTTTATTGATGTTGCATTACAAAGAGGTGATAGATCCTTTGCAGACTTTGAAAAATTTACAACAAACTACAAAAACTTTTCAAAGGCTTATGTTACTGACGTGGAAAAAAGAACAAAGCTTTTTGAAGTTGAAGAATCTTTTATATCTCTTTGTACAATGATCGGAGAAGATCTAGAAACTGAGTCAGCAAAATTTGATAAATATTTACTTAGGCTTGGAATATTGGTAAAGAATGCAAAAACTAGAAAAGGAATGGCGAGAGCATTTAAGTCGGCTTATTTTGGAAATATGATTCTAGGACAATCTGATGACACAGCGCGCAGCAGTAGTAAGGAAGGAGATCCGTTTAAAGCAAGTTCAGATACTATTACAAAGAGGCAATCCAGACAAAGAATTGTTAGATACAAGGCAAATAAAATTTTAAGAGATTTTATTGACAACACACTTAATGTTTCAGGTCTAAAAGACGACAAAGACAAAGATTTTAGAGACTTAGGCGGTAACAAATATAGTAACGCGATTAGACAAAAAGAGTATACAGAAAAAGACAGGAATTTTGATAAAATAAACGGAACAAAGACAATCAATACAGGTACTCAAGAGTCTTTGTCAAACAAAAAAGAATACAAAATACACAAACAGAGTGGTAAAAAGTATGAAGGTTCTGATGAACTTAACAAAGAACAATACAGACTGGACGCAGGATTAAGATTTGGTCGCACATCATTGGACGGATTTCTTGGCAACAAGCATTTTGAAAATACAATATTTCAAGGCGACAGTGCAGCGCGCAGATCTTTTAATCAAAGCAGACCAGGGCTTAGGCAGGGCGAAGTCACCCGATCTCTCACCGGGCTAGAGGATTTTACTGACGTAGATATAACAGAAGCGCTACCTAAAACAATAAGAAACCAAGGGGGAATATACAGTCTTTCAGAGCATCACAGAGCGTTTATTCTATTTTCATTTGTTGCAAAAATTTTACAACTATCATTAACAATAAAAGCAAAATCTTCAGAAGGCGCAAAAAAGAAAAATGGCAAAAGTAAAAGTAATAACGCATACATAGATCTGATTGGAAACAAAGATGAATTTCTTGGTATTACTCAAGCATTTTTAGACATTGGTGAAAAAAGCTTAAATGTGTCTTCTTATAGTAGCAAGCCAGCTTCTTTTAGAGCAGCATATTCAAACACCACAACAAGCTTAAGAGAAGTCTTAGAGTCTATAAGAAGAAGAACACAAAAAATCTCACAACTTGTCCTGACACCTGTAGTTCATTCAATGATGCTTGATAAGCAAAGAAAGACAATTGTTCAGTATATTTCAACTGGCGATGGGTCCAAAAGATCAGAAGCAGCAATTAATTTATTAGAAGATAGAAAAATAAGAGCCTTTCAGGATAGCCTTTCTCTAATTTCAGAAGAATCAGTTTCTGAAATGTTTAATAGCTATATTCACACATTTATTCCTAAAAAAGATACAATATTTACGACTGAAGATACAACAGACTACAAGCAAGTTAAGTTAATGATAAAAATTCTTTCAAACCCCGGTTATGGATTTTTATCATCAGAAAAACGAGGAAACCCAGTAATTAGTCATGTCGGTGTTACAAACTCAATGCTATCGACATTGAGGTATGAAGCTTACAAGGAGACAGGTAACATAGCGTTCTTAGAGAGTAAGCGATTTTGTGTAAATATATTTAAGAGAAATGAAATTGATGCACAAGAAGTTGTTTACCCAAAGACTTTTTTGTTTGATTCTAAGTATCAAATACATGATTATGACCAACTAGGAGAACCTTTAAATCATATTGCCAACTATTCTGATACTTGGACATTTGAAAATATCTTAAGTAATGTAGAATTTACTTCTTGGTCAGATCAAGTTGAAGGGCAAGAAAACGAAGACCCATTCAACAATATAAAAGAAGCGTATCGACCAAAAAGATCGCTTGGAAGTGACATGCTTAGTCAAAGTAACATATCTAAAGATTTATTGATAAATCACATAAATGATTATGCAATAAAAATATATTACAGATATGCGCTAGGTCTAGAATTAGAAACATACAGTTTTACACTAAACTCTAGGGCTATTGACTATTCAAACCCAAGAGGAGGATTCAGTAGTGCAAGATCTGAAATGCTTCAAAATTATAATAACTTAATTAGCCAAATAACAAATGCGTATCCTGCTGCAAACATTGATCCTGTTTTAGCTTCTGAATTATATAGAAGCATTAAGACGATTTCTGCCACTCCTGTTTATTCCTTAGGAGAAAAGACAAAGCGAGTATTGTTGCCTAAAAAATTTGACAGAGTACTTTCAATTCCATTCAATGACAAAGACTTTGTACTATACACACCTGCCTTTGACAAAGAGTTTGAAGAAATATTTAAAACATTACCTAATTTTAGCTATACTTCTAGGATTGCAAGACCCGAGTTTAAATACGGCGGGCAGCAAAATTCACAAGTATATTTTTCTTCAAATCCAATAAATAAGTCGGCAGAAGACAAGTATAAGGACAATTGCAAAGAAGACTTCCCGGAAATATTTAGTACATATGTCACAATAACTATTCTACCTGAAGGAACAAACTAATGCCAACCGAAGATATGCAAAACTCAGCAATCTCAATAGAAAATATACAGTACGAAGCGCAAGAGTTGTCAGGTATTGAAGATACGACACCTGAACCTGAAAGCAGTCTCTCTTATGATGATGTTCAAAGAGTAATAGATAGTTATCCTTCTGTACCCGCACTTCGAATTAATGTACCTGAAGCACAAAACGCAAAAGCATCATTTAAATATAACTTTTTTCTACCTGACGAAAGAGAAGTTATAAATAACGCAGGTGAAGTTATTAATGTATCTGTTTCAAGAAGCGATGAAATATTTTTTCAAATGTCTAATGATAGGATGCCAAGATATGTTGAATTGAGTTTTAAGCCACCAAAAAAATACTCAAGAATAAAAGAAATTAGAAATTCAAGGCTAGTGTCATCAAATTTAGATAAAATTCTTGTAGAAGGAGGGTCAAATAGTAGTGACTATACAAGCTTTGAACTACTAGATACAGGCGCAGAAAAACATCTTTATGACATAATGAACAGTTCTCTATTAATAACAGATGTTGGTGAGGAAAAAGATTCTCCTCAAGATGGATATAATAAACTTTTAGAAGCACAGTCAGATGGGTCTTTGACAGGTGAAGAGAAAAAACTTATTGCATCTGCGCTAAAAGGAATCCAGTCAAAAGGATATGCTGTTGCGAGATCAGATATAAGCCCAGAAGCTGCAGAAACTGCAGATGACCTTACTTCTCGCCAGAATTTTTCAATGCAAATGCATAATCTAGTCTTTGATCAAGTAATTAAAAGCGGCCTCCGTATACCTGACTCTATATTTCAAGATGAATACGGATTTATAAGTACAAAATCTTCAAAAATCTCTGCAGATGCAAAAGTAAAAAATTCTTCAAATTCAATGGCAGAAAAACTTTATACAACACACATCAAACCCGTAGAAGTAAAGCCAATTCATCAACAAGGAAAATCAGAAAAATTTCAAACATTAAAATCTGCAACACTTCCTAGTTATGGATCATACCCAAAAATAAGTCATGCAGGGTATATTATTAAAAAGCTTGAGATTTTATCTAACGACTCTTACGAAGACAGAGGATACTTGTTATCTGACAATCCTGACGGGCTGTACATTATAGATAAAAACGTAAGATATGGAGGCGTATATACATATGAGATTAGATCAATTTATCAAGTAGAACTAATCGCAGAAAGTAGAGTTGAATCTGATGCTTCACTAGACTCAGTTTCAGTTGCAAAAGTATTAATAGCATCTGAGGGTTCAATGGCGTCAGTAAACTGTGTTGAAAAAGTTCCACCCCCGCCCCCTACAAATCTTAATATATCTTTTGACTACAAGACTAGAAAACCTTTTGTTACTTGGCAGTTTCCTGTAAATCCGCAACGTGACATAAAAAGATTTCAAATATTTAAAAGACACAGTACTTCTGAGCCTTTTACTATGATAAGAGAGTATGATTTTGATAACTCTACCATTAGATCTTCTGTAAATGAAATTGCTCAAGAGCAAAATTTAACAAGTTTTAACTCTCCAAGAATAACATTTACAGACAATACATGGAAAAATGGTCAAAAGCCAATATACGCAGTTTCATGTGTAGACGCTCACGGTCTTTCTTCAAATTTTAGCGCACAAATGAAATTTGAGTACATAAAAAGACTAAACAAGGTAAAAAATACACTGATTAGTTACCCAAATGCACCAAAACCCTATCCTAACATTCTGCTTAATAGAGACTCATTTCAGGACGCGATAAAAGTAAGCGGCTACGAACGAATGAGAATATATTTAGACCCGGAGTATTACAAAGTATCAAAAAATGTTCAAAACTCTGCAGCAGCTATTGAACAAGACTTAAATTTTATTAGCATTGATTCAAATAAGGATACATACAAGATACATATTTTAAACTTAGATTTGCAAAAAGATAAGATTTTAAATATAAGGGTTGGTGACTTTAGTGGATCACCGCTTGAAACAGTTGGAAAAACAACATATTCTTTTGATTCTATTGACTTATAGAATTACAATATTTTTTTTTAGTGTATATTTAGATACAAGGAGACTAGAATGGGATTTTTAGATCACAGCACAAACAACATTATTGTTGATGCCGTTTTAACAGACTTAGGCAGACAATCACTTGCAAAGAACGATGGTTCATTTCAAATTTTTCAATTTGCGCTAGGTGACGACGAAGTAGATTATGGCGTCATCCAGCAGTTTGGCAGAACAGTAGGTAGAGAAAAAATAGAAAAAAATACTCCAGTCTTAGAAGCGTTTACAGCAGGAAGCTTGGGGCTTAAGCATAAGCTTTTAAGCATATCAAATGAATTTTTAACTCACTTACCTGTTTTGGATATGACACTTTCAGGAACTGATCTCACAAACTCAGTTGTTTCATTTACAAGAACATCAACTACGTCTAACACTGTTAACGCGGCAATTAGTTCTAAAACAGGCACAGGAATCGATCCTGACATTCTAGATGGAGAATTTAGAGTAGAAGTTAATAATTTATTTTTTACAATTTCAGGTGAACAACCTGATGTTGTATACACAGACAATGTTGCGGTCTATAGAATACCTGCAGATTTTAATACACAGGGCGATGAAGTTTCAGCTTCTATTACACTAAACTTAAAGAGTTTTTCTGATACAACTTTTTCAACTTATAGCGTGTCAGGCGGATCATATATTCGTGCTTTTGTTAAGGTAACAGGTATTAACTCAGGTCTTACAAAAAATATAGAACTTCAGATATCATAATAAGAGGAAAAAATGGCAACTTTTAAAACAATATCAAGCGCTGATATTAAAACAACAAAAACAGTACTGAATCAATTAATTGACTTCGTTGAAGAAGATATTTCCGGATCAGCATCAAGAAAGTCGTATCAAGTATTTGTAACATCGTCAGGTGGTAACGCAATTACTTCTTCTCTTTTTCAGACAGTTTTTGATCAAAACTTCTCCTTGCAAACAGCAAACGAACTTTTTGATGTAACATATGGAGTATTTTCAGGTTCAGCATCAGTTAGTAGTGCTTCAACAGGTATTGATACAAACGGTAAAATTTTGTTTACATCTCAGTCAGTCATGATGAGAGAAAAAATTAATATTTACAGGCAGTTTGCACAAACATTATTAGGTAATGCTGATAATAGATTTAGAGCACCTTTTTCAAGTACAAGCACTTCTGACAATATTGACAATGCATTGTTTTTGTGCTTTAAGAGGCTTTTTGTTAGAGACGGAATTAAAAGAGAAACTTTCGCAATGAGATTTTTTCAGTCTTCTTCAAACCCAGCACCTCACTTTCCAGTAAACTTTGATAACATATACGGTCAGACTGCAGCACACCCTTCTTCTGGTTCTGTTATTTTTACAGATGTTGGTGCTGCGTCAAGCATAGAAAGATCACAGTTTGGAGGCGACGTAGGCAACATTGTACTCTCTTCTGATACTACACAAACAGTAGGGCTGATGTTTTACCAAAAAGGTATTGCAATACTAGATCTTGAAAGAGCTCTAAACAAAAATCAAATAATGAGCGGCACGATAGCATCAGTAGGGGCAGCAGCAACAACAGCCCACAGCGCATCTTTTATTCCACATTTTGTAAATTCTGCGTCAATGGATGATATCATAAGGCATGTCGCAACTGAGCGTTTTGGAACAGGTAGTAACACATTTTTAACTTTCCAAAACAATACAAAGATCAATTCGACGCTTATCTTTTGCAGAGCAACAGCAGATGAGTTTAATTACTCTTCAAATCCAACATATACAGACTCAGAAGGCAGAATCCTTGTTATAGATGAATCACAGCAAGGTGAAGAAAAGTCTTTTTCTTTTGTTTCAACAGTTGGTCTTTACGATGCGAACGAAGAACTTCTAGCAACTGCTAAACTATCAAGACCTGTTGAAAAGAACGATGAAAAAGATTTGACATTCAGGGTCAGATTAGACTTTTAGAATGGAGAATCAATGTCTTTTGTCAAGCTTGACAATAGAAACCTTGAACACGTTTCAATACTATTAAGACCTAATGTTCACTTTGTTTCTTCTTCTGTTGGGCAAGGTGTAACAGGCTCACAGTTTGTAAGCCCAGTCAGATCACCTGCAATTAAACAGGTAATAGATCTTAAGACTGCAGCAGATAATTTAGTCGAAGATATTCTCGATGGTGATTCCAATGTAAGCAATTACAATGTTGATAATTATGCTAGAGCAATAAGTTTAAAAAATGCAATTGATGCTGATGTTGGAGGATCAACAGACGTAGCAGCATACTTAAAAACATACTTAGGGTTGATAGATGAAGCACCAAAAGACGTTAGATACACAAAAAAGATTGATGCTTTTAGATTTGATCCACCTTTTAAGTTTACAAAAAACACAACAGAAAAAAATGTTATTAGAAATGTTCTAATGCCTTACCACCGCCACAAGTATGAAAATTGTGGATTTTGGTATACAAATTACAATACGTTAAACTTTTTTGATAATAGTAAAATTCCTTCTGCCTCTGTCTTAGCATACCCAAGCGTTAATGAAAGATATCATTTGCCTGATAGCTTTTCTGTTAACTTTTGGATAAATCCAAGATACTCAGATTCAAAAAAAGATTATAGAGCAGGCACAATATTGCACATTTCATCGTCAATATGTATTTCTCTAGTATCGGGCTCATCTGTAGATGAGTATGGTGCAGAAAACACTTTTAAATTATTGCTTCAGCTCAGTCAAAGCGCTGACATTGCTCCTTCAACTATAGACTTAAGTTCTCCTGCTGGTGCATACCCAAGAGACCTAATTTTCACATCATCTCAGTTTTTGCAAAAGAACAACTGGCATAACGTTCTTGTTGCCTGGTCAAATTCTACAAACAACTCAACAGGTTCTATTTTTATAGGATCTGAAGAAACAAACTTTAGCGTGCCTTCATCTTCAATATCAGCAAATAAAAATTTGAGTCCAAGTTGTTTACTTTTAGGAAATTATCTTGATGCAAAATATGCTGGAAACGAGTCTTGGGGAAGCATGGTAAATCAAGGTGCAACAGCGTCAGGTGTTTCTAGAAAAGATAATGTTGAAGGGTACAAATCAGAAAACGTTACAACAACAACAGACAATTTTACAGGGTCACAGCTTTCACACCCTCTAAACGCAGAAATACATGATGTAAGAATATACAATAAGTTTATAAACAAAAACTTATTAAAATATAAGACAATATCTGATACTAGCCCTTCATCGACTGATGATTTAGTATTTTATGTGCCTGCTTACTTTTTTCCTTCATCTTCAAAAAGACAAGTACTTGTCACTCCTTTTCAAACAATTGAAGGAACAACAAACGACCCATTTAGCGTACAGTTTTCATTTGGAGTTGGAGGTAAGTCTCTTAATTTAGAAAACTATACTCTAGACTTTGTGACGATGGAACAGCCTAGACATTACGGATTGTTTCCACAAACAATCAACACGACAATACAAAATATCACAGCTGACAATTACATCTATGATACCGGTTCTAATATTAAAAGAAACTTAACGGTTTTACCTAATGATAATGGGCTTCATAAACCAGTATACAGATTGTTAGAAAAGTCTTTAATGTCCAGTAGCGCAATGTTTAAAAAATCAGGCCGGTCATCTGATTATTCTATAATAAGTTTAGAAAATTTAATTCCAACGTCTTCTCTTTTTCCTGGTTTGGTTTTCGCCACAGGTTCTATTTTTGATCAAATAGTAGGATCCGCACCTGATAATCCAGGTGTAGCTCCAGGGTCAGTTTTGACAATTGCGCAGAGAACTAGAGACGTAAGTTCTAATGAGATAACTGTGCTAGATATATCTAACCTGTACTATGGTTCAAAAATTCACCCTAAAAGCTTTCACCTATATGAAGAAAACTTAACAGGTTCTGGTGGTGATATATCTGTAAATATAAAAGACAACGGGAGGGGAGGATTATATCGTGCAGATTGTTTAACAAAACAAGCTGATTGGAACAACATCGGTACAATTCTATATGAAGAAGGTGCTGCCGTAATCAAGACACCAAATTTATTTTATTACGGAAAAGATAAGGTTGATATGAAACTGAGAGGCGAGCAACAACTGCATAGTTTGGTAATGAACATACCTGCTTTTACTGGGTTTTTTATGTCTTCTTCAAACAGAACTTATGAAAAATACCCACCCTCAGCATCACCTGATAATGAAAATTTGAGCACAGTCCATATTTCAACTGTCAATATTCATGATGACAACTTTAATGTAATTATGCAAGCAAATTTTGCACAACCAATTAACAAAACAGAAGAAGATGAGTTTGTAATTAGACTAAAGCAGGACTTCTAATGATACTTGGTGCAGATATATCTACAAGCTGTACAGGCTTTTGTATCGTCAATGACGAAGGAACACCTGTTCACTTTTCATACGTTGAGTTATCTAAAGAAAAAAACTTTTTTGAAAAAGCAAAAAAAGTTAAACTTCACATTTTAGAACTAATGATAAAATATCAAATAGATGACATAGCTGTAGAAGATTACCTGACAAGCTTTGCAAAAGGAAGATCTTCGGCAAAAACACTTTTTAAATTGGCAAAGTTTAACGGAATTATTCAGTGGATTTGCTACAGCGATCTAGGAATGAAAGCGACGCCTATAAACGTTAATGATGCCCGAAAGACAAGTAGTATTATAGTCTTATCTAAAAAGAAAACAATAGAAACAACTAAAGAGCAAGTTTTGCGTCAAGTCAAAGATCAAATTGGAGATCTTTTTTGCTTTCCTACAAAGATACTCAAGTCAGGCCCAAGAAAAGGGCTAGAAGTAACTGACAAGGTATCATATGATATGGCAGACGCCTATGTAATTGCAAAAGCAAATTGGCTTGAAAAAAGAGAAAAAGCTTTATAATATCTCAATATGAGTATTGTAACTTTAAAACAAAAAAGAGAGCTTATTAGTTCTGTTTTTGGCAAAGGTGTTGTCGCAAGTAACGGTAGTGACATTGCTGTCTACTGCCCGGTTTGTGAAAAGTCTTCCAAGACAAAAAAGAAAAGAAAACTTTCTATCTCTATTGAAACGGGCGTGTATCACTGTTGGGTCTGTGAGACAAAAGGCAAATTAATTACACGGTTTGTGCAAATTAATTTCCCGAATAGCAAACAGTTGCCTAAGTTTAGAGAATACTTTGGTAGTTTAAAAGAAGAAAGGATTGAAGAATTAAAAGTAGTTCTTAAACTACCTGAAGATTTTAAACTTTTAACTCTTTCTAGTTCAAGAAAATCAAAATTTCTAAAAAAGTACTTATCTACGCGAGGTATGGACTATGAGGATCTATATCGATTTAAAGCCGGTTACAGTTTTGAGCCTGGTTTTGAAAATAGAGTAATTTTTCCATCTTTTGACAGTGATCTAGACTTAAATTTTTACTTAACAAGAGTTTGTGAAGAAACAAAATATCAAAAATATAAAAATTGCAAGGCATCAAAAAAAGAAATTATCTTTAATGAGCATGTAATAGACTGGAAAAAGCCTGTAATACTCGTAGAAGGTATTTTTGATGCTGTAAAAGCTGGAAATAATTCTGTTCCTATACTTGGTAGCTGGATTGACACAAAATATAGTCTATTTAGAAAAATAATCAAAGAAAGATCTGACGTTGTTCTTGCATTAGACCCAGATGCAAAAGAAAAGCAAATTAAAATTTCAAAAAACTTAATTTCGTATGGGGTCAATGTTAAAAATACTCAAAATTTAAAGAAAGATCTAGGTGACATGACAAAAAAAGAAGCGGAAAATTTAATATTGGATGCTAAACCTTTTGACAATATGGAAAGAATGAGATATTTAATAAGCGGAATTAAATCGGGTTCCATGTTTTAAGGATAAGAAATGAAAAGAGTCGACCTAAGAAGAATGATTCAGCAAGAAATGTACAGAGTAGAAGAAGACCTGCTTGTAAGACCAGAAGATATTCCTGACGATTTTAAGCGTCAAGTTGTAGTATCAGATGAAGAAGAGTGCGATTCTTGTATGAAAAACCCAGGCGGCTGCGAAGTTCATAATGCTCCTTACGATTCAGGGCGCGCTGGGCATATGAAAAGCAAAATGAGCTTAACCTGCAGTTCTTGCGGAGGCCCTCTTGTAATGGAAGGCGGCTGCGGGTGCAGCGGATCTTCTGTAGAATATGAAGATTATGAACCAGAAATGGTTTATTCTTTCGAAGCACCAGAAAAGCATCACAAGTCAGGCGCGTATATGGCTAAAGCCCAGTTACACAAAATAAAAGAATATGCAGAAAAACTCCAGCACATGATACCCGACGGTCATGATCTAGACGATTGGATGAGGAGTCACATTTCTCAAGCTGCAGATGATATATCAGAAGTTTATCACAAATTAGATTACACACATTCTAAGGACTAACTTACGAGGAAAATATGATTTCGCTTCAGCGTCTTTTTGAAGATGTAGACATTAGCAGTGTTCCAAAAAAATACAAGAAAAGAATGTCTAGAAAATGTAAAATCTTCAAAGGTTTTGAAGAGACAATACCAGAATTGTCATATCCAAAAATAGACACAGATAGATTTGAAGAAGACTTGTCAGAAGTTAGAAGGTGTGTTAAAGATTCTTCACTTTCAGAAAAGTTTTTAAAACTAACTAATAGAGATTCTGAAGATGTATTTAAGAAGTTTTTAAAAGACGAAGACATAGACTGGTCTGAGTTAGATCCTATGCTTAAAGAGTTTGATGGCGTCATGCTTAGAATGAAATTTAAATATGACAGAAAACGACCGTTTGAATATTTTAAAGAAAGAGGCGAAGACATAAAGACGGAAGAAGCACATTCACCGTCCTTCCCATCAGGACACACTGCGTTTGCATACTTAATGTGCGACTATCTTTCTGACATGTTTCCAGGAAAATCAATGCAATTGCAAACTATTGCAGAAATGATAGCACAATCAAGAATAGAAAATGGAGTTCATTTCCCAACAGACATTGCTGCAGGAAGATTTCTAGGAGAACAAGCAGCAAAGTTTGTACTTGAAAAAGAAAGTATCAATGAAGGCTTTGCGTCAAGAGATCATCAAAAAACTTTTGTTAGATTTTTAAGAAAGAAAGCCCGAAAGGTAAGAAAAGGATTTAATAAAAATGAAGCATTGAAATTTTTTGTTAATGACATTGCCACTTTTATTAATGAGTGTACACACAAAGAGTTTAACATATGTTACGAAGCTAGTAAAAGTTTGGTTGAGGGTCATAGTTTAGATAGCTGCACAAAAGATGAAGAAATAAAAAGACTAATTGAAGGTATGATTCATATTTTCTTTTCAAAACAAGATAAGTTTTCTGAAATTGTTAAATTAAATCAAGTACTAGAATTAAAATGCGAAATTAGAAAAGTTGACAAAGTTACTCTATCTGGATTGTCTTACGCACCTGTTGAAAAAATACAAGAGTATGCTACAAAAGTTTGCAAGTTAAACAACAAACCTTTTTTAAAATTAGCGACAGTTAGTTGGATAGCTCCTTTTTCAAGAGGTAACAGAAAAATTACAAATCTTGTTTTTCTAAAAGAAACAAATTTTGATTTTGATATAACAAATCAAATTCTAACTGATGATTTAGACTACATGTTAGAGAGTTTTTATGTGCAAGACAGAGCAAAAACTATTCTTTCATAGAATGTAAAGAGTAAATAATTAATGCTATAATACAAACAAGAGGGTTGTAATATGGCAAAAAAAAGAAGAATAGCTGCAAAAGACTTGCGAAACATTAGATCAAGCTTTAAAGAAGAAAAGCTTAATTCTGATGTTGAGCTTCCTAATATTAACAAGCAGATTGCAGACGCAAAGGCAAAAGCAAGAGACATAAAGATTAATGAAACTGGCATGACGCCTAAAGAAATTAAAAAAGCTGCAAAAAATAAAATTAAAAATATTAAAGCAGACTTTACAAACAAGCAAACTGTAAAGGTGACATGTAGCTTTAATGTTGGAGATATCGTCTGTTTTAAATACGGAGGTTCAGAAGAAATAGGACTTATTTGCAAAATGTGGGTTCCTAACTCTGCTAATACTCGCGAAGAAGCAAAAAATGCAGGCAATGTTACCTTGTTATCTTCTGTTGGAAGAGTAGACATAAAACCTATGAGTATTTATAAAAAAATTAATGAGTGCAATTAAGCAAATAAAGATTTAAAATAAACTTGCAAACAAAGAGGTATTAACTAAATGAACATTGAAACTTTTGTAAAGGTCGCGCTAAGCCTTCCTCCTGATATATCAATCCTTGTCAAAGGTGACACAGGCATTGGAAAATCAGATATTACAAAATATATTGCAACTCAAATTAAGACCAATGCTATGTTTCTAGATCACAAAGGTACAGGAATACCTGTTCTTGACTGGCGACTAAGTTGTTTTTCAGAAGGTGACATTATTGGCCTTCCAGAACTTGTTGATGGAACAACAAGATTTGCTCCAAATGCTAGGTTTATGGCAGCCTGTAGAGAACCTCACTTGCTCTTTTTAGATGAAGGCAATCGAGCAACAAATGAAGTTTTGCAATGTGCATTTCAAATTGTTCTTGACCGAGAACTAAATGGTCAAAAGTTGCATCCAGAAACACGTATCATTATGGCAATTAATGAAGGTAATGACTTTACTGTGAACGAGCTCGACCCGGCTCTTCTTCGTCGATTTTGGGTAACAGAGCTGCGTCCAACTGTGAACGACTGGCTTACATGGGCTCGAAGCAATGACATCGACCCAATGATTACAAGGTTTATTGAAAAGTACCCTTCTCACTTGATGCACGAAGGAGAGCGGTCCCCCGGGGAAGTTTATCCTTACCCCGCATCATGGGCACGACTAGATAAATCGCTCAAGCATGCAAACTTAAGCCCAAGCAGCTACGCGGGCGCTGACATTCCTGATTTTGTTCTTCATCTGTCATCAGGGTTTATTGGTCTTCCAACAACAGCAGCATTTTTAGACTATCTTAAAAATTATAAGCTCAAGCTGTCTGCATCTGACATCTTAGACAAATTCAAAACAGTAGAGTCTGATGTGGGATACATGACAAATGATAAGAAAAATGAAGCACTCGATCAAGTTGTACTCTTCTTAAAAGAAGAAGAAATAACTGTTGCTCAAGCAGAAAATTTAAAAAAGTACTTATCACACACGTCAGATGAAGTTGTGGTCAACTTTATGCAAACTGTCTTAGGTTTAAAAAATATTCACAACATTAAATTAATTCACAAAGTAGTTAAGTCAAGGGTGCTTGAGGCAACAAGATCTTCAATGGGAATTAAGTAATGCCAGCTTTAACACAATCTCAATTTGACTCAACGCTTCTTAAATTTTTAATAGAAGAGCCTTTTTTTGCAACAATCATTAGAGGCATGCAAAAAAATAGAACTTTTGACTTGGATACAGCAGGTGTAAGTTACGAAGACGGGTCAATGAAGCTTTTTTGGAACCCTAATTTTATGGGGTCCTTAAGATATAAAAAAAGATCAGGACTGCTTAAACATGAGTGTTATCACTTAATCTTTAAGCATGTGACTACAAGAAAACAAAAGCCTCACATGGAGTGGAATATTGCAACAGACTTGGCAATCAACAGCATTATTCCAGTTAGCGAACTTCCAGAATGTGGACTTATTGCAGGAAAGAAAAATAAACTTGAAGTAAATGAAGGCATTGAACTTTCAAAAGAAAGGCGTGAGCTAATAGAAAAGTTTAGCAATTTTATTGAATCGCTACCTAGTCGTAAATCGTCTGAGTGGTATATGAATGAAATTCAAAACAACAAAGAGATCAAAGAAGCGATTAAAAATCTTTACGAAAACAAAATTCTTGTCGTTATGGATGAACATGATGATTCAGAGCTTTCTGAAGCAGAAAAAATTATAGCTGACCATCAAGTAAAAGATCTGCTTAGCAAAGCAAAAGAAATTGCAGATACAAGGGGCTGGGGCTCTACTTCTTTTTCTGTTCGTGCTAAGATTGAGAGTATGGTGTCTAAAAAGTTTGAATGGGAGCGAGCGCTTAAGTACTTTTGTGGTAACAAAATGAGAAACAACTACTTTAAGACGCAAAGAAAGATCAACAGAAAATATCCCTATATCCACCCAGGCCGAAAAGCAAAAAAGACTTCTCATCTTGCAGTTTATGTTGACCAGAGCGGAAGTGTTGGAGGTGGCTCACTTGCTAGATTTGGAAATGTCTTAGAGCAGTTATCTAAGACACATTCTTTTACTTACTACTTTTTTGACTCACATGTAGATGAAAAAAGTAAAACTTCGTGGAAGAAAGGAAAAACCAGTAATTTTTCTAGAAGGCTTTCTGGAGGTACAAATTTTAACAATGTAGAAGATCATTTTAGAAAAGTAAGCAGAGAATATGACGGTTACGTTATAATGACTGACGGGTATGCAAATAAGCCTAAAACTTGTATTTCTAAAAGATGCTGGGTAATATGTCCAGGTGGGTCTCTTGCATTCACACCTGAAAAGAGAGACTACGTTATTAAAATGAGTAAGGAACATAGATGAAGATACTTCATATCGCAGATGTACACTGGAGAGGATTGTCAAGGCACGAAGAGTATATTCTTTCGTTTAAAGATTTGTTTAAACAGGCAAAAAAGCTTAATCCTGACGTTATTTATGTTGGAGGTGACATTGTTCACTCTAAGACTCAAGGAATATCACCTGAACTAGTAGAAAACTTAGTTTGGTGGTTTAATGAGATGGCATCAATTGCACCGACACATATAATCTTAGGTAATCATGATGGTTTAATTCATAACAAAGACAGACAAGATGCGATATCACCAATTATCAAAGCAATAGATAATAAAAATATCTTCTTATATAAAGATTCAGGTGTTTATCCAACAGGCATACCAGGTTTCGACTGGTGTGTCTTTTCTTGTTTTGATGAAGAAAATTGGTCAAAAGTAAAACCAACAAAAAATATATCAATTGCTCTTTTTCATGGTGCAGTAACTGGATCATTGACTGATATTGACTGGCAACTTGATGGTGAAGTACCTGTTAGTTTTTTTGACGCATTTGACTTTGGAATGTTAGGTGATATTCACAAAACTCAGTTCTTAAACACAAAAAAGTCGGTTGCTTATTGTGGAAGCACAATTCAACAAAACTACGGAGAAGATCCAGAAAAAGGATTTTTACTGTGGGATATTAGATCAAGAGAGGACTTTGATGTAACCTTCCATCCAGTTAAAAATGACTATAAGTTTATTACAGTAGAATGGCGAGGAGATATTGAAAAAACAGTAAAAGCCTGCATGGAACATTCTAGGCAATCAAGATTTAGAATACGAGCTGAAAATGATTACATTACTCCGGCGCAGACCAGATCACTACAAAAAGCATTAAAAAAGCTTAAAAATGCATCAGAAGTTGTATTTAAGATTGATAACTCATTTGCCAGTGAGAAAATAAAAGAAGGCGAAGCAACTTCTGTTAATCTAAGAGATCCTAAAGTAATGAAAGATCTTGTTCGCCAGTACTATGCTGGAGTTGGTGTCAAAGAACAAGAATGGACCCAACTAGACGAAATGACAAATAAGTACTTGTCAGAAGTTACCCAAGAAAACTCTGATTTGAGAAATGTCAAATGGGGTGTCAGCAAGCTTAATTTTGATAATACTTTTTGTTATGGTAAGGGAAATACAATAAACTTAGATAAGTTGCCAGGAATTACAGGTATTTTTGGTAAAAACGCAAGAGGTAAGTCTTCAATTATTGGAACTATAGCATACGGTTTATTTAATTCTTCAGACAGAGGGTCTATTAAAAACATACACATTATCAACTCTAGAAAAAATAGTTGTAAAACAGAAGTTGATATTGTTGTAAATGGATCGCTTTTTAGAGTTGTTAGAGAAACATTGAAAAAAGTAACCAAGAACAATGTTTGGGCTCCAACCACGCTTAAGCTGTATCGAATAGACTCGGCAGGAAAAATACTAGAAGACTTAACAGAAGAACAAAGAAGAGAGTCTGAAAAGATACTAAGATCGATGATCGGTTCGCCTGAAGAATTTCATATGACTAGCCTGGCTTCGCAAGGCGAGATGAATACTTTTATAAAAGAAAAAGCGACATCTAGAAAAAATATATTATCTAACTTTTTAGATATGAGCGTCTTCGAATCAATGAACGACATAGCAAAGAAAGAATCTAGCGAACTAAGAACTGAATTAAAACAGTACACTCCATCTTGTGGCGGGTGGGCAAAAGCAATTAACGAGCTTAAAGAAACTAAAAAGAATCGTCAAGATAGGCTAGACGTAGTCAATGCAGAAAAAAATGAAATTCAACTAAAAATTGAAAAACTTACAAAGGAACTTCATCAAAATGTAAAAGAAGATTTTGTTTCTCTTTCAGAAGTTAAAAAATCAATTCTTTTAAAAGAAAGCCTTGAGTCTAAAATAGAAGAAAATCAAAGTTCTCTAGACAGCATGTCTGACGAAATATTTGAGTCAGAGCAAAAAATATCTAAAATAGAAAACTTTATTACTTCTTTTGATATTGATGATATAAAGGAAAAACATTCAGCCTCAAAAGAGCTAGTAAAGACGCTTTGGGAAATCGAAGGACACTTTAAGGCAGAAAATGCAGAACTAACCAACATGGAAAAATCTGTTAAAAAATTGTTAGAAGTCCCTTGCGGCGACAGTTTTCCAGATTGTAAGTTTATTAAAGATTCTCACAGAGACAAAAGAAAGATAGAAGAAAAAAGACTTAAAGTTAATAAACTACAGTCTAATATTTTGGATTTAAAGTCTGCATATAAGAAAATTCAAAAAGAAAACTACGAAGAGAAAATAGAAAAGTATAACGCGATTGTTGAGAAAAAGTCCCGCCTAATTTCAGACATATCTAATAGTAGAGTTCAGATACAGATACTTCAAAATAAAATATCTAATCTTGAAAAAGATCTTATTAAGGCCAAAAAATCTACAGAAGAGTTAGAATTAAGATTTAAATCACAAGATCAAGAAGACGACAAAAGCGGAATTAGTAGAATATTAGACATTAAAAAAGAAGACTTTAGAAAAAATGATCTGCAAAGAGTAAAACTAATTAAGTCTGTTGAAGCAACTAGACTTTCACTCTCTCAATCAATTAAGCAAAAAAAGAGATACGATGAGTTAAGTTCACAACTTAAAGTTCAAGATTTATTTATTCAGGCAACTTCTAAGAGAGGAATGCCTGTTCAAATAATCAATTCTTTACTTCCAAAAATTAATTTTGAAATATCTAAGATATTAAAAGGAGTTGTTGCTTTCACAGTTGTTCTTGAAGCTGATTTGGAATCTAATGCGATGGACGTATTTATTGACTATGGAGACTCAAAAAGAATAATTGAATTGGCATCTGGTATGGAAAAAATGATTTCTTCACTAGCAATTCGAGTCGCACTAATTAACATATCTTCGCTTCCTAAGACTTCAATGCTTATTATTGACGAAGGCTTTGGTACTCTTGATGAAACAAACTTAGAAGCTTGTGGTAGACTACTCCAGTCTCTTAAGAAATGGTTTAAAAATATTATAATTATTTCTCACATCGATGCAATTAAAGATGTTGTTGATCACACATTAGAGATAACTAAAACAGGCGTGGATTCTTATGTTAAGAGTATATAATATAAATGTAAATAGAGGTACCCAGAAGACTGCTGAAGACAACTTCTTTTGTGATATATGTGGTTTTATGTTATGCACACAGGAGGACTTTCAGATCAATTCTGAGTACTTCTGTTGCCATGAGTGTTATCTAACATTTGCAGAAAGTAGAAAAGAAAAATGGAAATCAGGATGGCGACCAAAAAAAGTTGACATTAACAAATACATTAAGCAAAGAAAACGTCTAATTACTATCAAAGGGAGAATTAAATGAATTTTCAAGACTACAATATCCTCAGTACTGTTATTAACGACACATTTGGCCAGTCATACGAAGCTGTACCTGGGTCGATGAAGTGCTCAGTTCAGATCACAGGCGAAGATCAGATAAAAATGACTTCGATGACTGTTGTAAACTTACTCACTAGATCAAACATGCAAGTTGCATCAAAAGAATCAGAAGCAGAACTTCAGAAGCTTACAAATGAGTGTCTAAAAAGAATAAAAAAAGATTTTAAAGCAGCATGCGGAAGAGCACTAAAGACAAAAAAAATCTCAAGCGATACTTCAGTAGAGTTAATTAATATGAATATTTACTCTGACAAAGGCACTGCTCTTGTAAGACAAGTTCACATGTTTGAAATAAGCTGAGATAAGTCCTATGTATCTTCGCAATGGCGAAATACAATAAACAGCTTCAAGTCAAAGAAATAATTAAATGTGGTAAAGATCCTAATTATTTCTTTAAAAACTACTTGAAAATTCAACACCCTGTCAGGGGTCTTATTCCTTTTGAAACATATGACTTTCAAGATGATTGCACAGAAGACTTTTTAGAAAATAGATTTAATATTGTTTGCAAGTCTAGACAGTTAGGTCTATCTACACTTGTTGCTGCATACGCAGTGTGGATGGCAATATTTCAAAAAGAAAAAAATATTCTTATTATTGCAACAAAATTAACTGTTGCACAAAATTTTATTACAAAGGTAAAGACTATGATCAAGTCTTTGCCAAAGTGGTTACTACTTCCTGATATCGTTGAAAACAATAAACAAAAAATAAGATTTAGTCACGGATCAGAAATTAAAGCAGTACCCACGTCAGAAGACGCAGGTAGATCAGAAGCATTATCATTGCTTATTGTAGACGAAGCTGCATTTGTTAGAAACTTTGATACAATCTGGACTGGTATTTACCCTACTATCTCAACAGGTGGTAGGGTTATTATTTTGTCAACACCCAATGGAGTCGGAGGTCAATATCACAAACTCTATGTTGATGCCGAGTCTGGCTTGAATGAATTTAATGCAATAAACTTACCATGGCAGGTTCACCCAGAGCGAGATGAAGAGTGGTTTGAAAAAACTACAAAAAACATGAATAAGCGGCAAATTGCACAAGAATTTCTCTGTGATTTTGCTACAAGTGGCGAGACATTTTTAGATAACAATACACTTGAATGGATAAGATCTTGTGTTCAAAAGCCTATTGAAAGAGCAGGCCTAGACAGAAATGTATGGATTTGGAAGTATCCGCTATCTTCTCATGACTATGTTTTGTCTGCTGATGTTTCAAGAGGTGACTCAAAAGACTTTTCAACTTTTCACATAATAGATACAAATGAAAATGAAATCGTTGCTGAATATAAAGGAAAGATTAGGCCTGATACTTTTGCAGAGCTTATTAACGAATTTGGTCTCAAGTACAATAAAGCACTTGCTTGCCCAGAAAACAATAGCTATGGTTACGCAACAATACTAAAATTACAAGAACTTCAATATCCTAAGATATATTATAGAAGAAAAAAGCAAGTTTATGTAGGCGATTATATTCCACCTGCTTCTGCAGATGTTGGTGGGTTTACAACGTCAGGAAAGTCAAGAGCAACAATTCTTGCTAAACTGGAAGAAATTTTAAGAAACAGGCAGTTAACATCGTACTCTTCTAGATTTTATGAAGAATTAAAGGTGTTTACATGGAATACTGGTAGAGCACAAGCTCGTTCTGGGTTTAATGATGATCTTGTAATGAGCCTTGCAATTGGTTCCTGGCTTATTGATGGTTCGTCTGACTACTCAAAATCGACCGCCGGTTTAAACGAAGCTATGCTTAGTTCAATATCAAAAAGTAATAGAAGCTATAATGATATACCTGAGCAGGTTTTTGCGCCAATAGGTGTTTATGGCGGAGGAAAAAATTCAAATCATGGTGGAAATACGAAGCAAGACCTAAATAAAACAAAAAATCGCAGTATGATACCACATGATTATATGTGGGTTTTAAAGTAGGAATTTTAAATGGCAGAAAGTAGATCAAATATATTTCAAAGACTTACACGACTTTTTAGGTCAGGACCGGTCGTTAAGCGAAATATTGTAAAAGCTGACGACAAATACACGTCATCAGCTTTTGAAATGTTTAGAAAAAATCAGAGCAAAGTTTATAGCAATGCTATGTCTGCGTATGGAACGTATGATAGGATGGCAAGATATTCAGATTTTAGTGAGATGGAGTATACTCCTGAAATAGGAAGTGCATTAGACATATACGCAGAAGAGACAGCATCGGCAGATGAAAATGGTAAAGTTCTTCATATCCATTCTGACAATGTAAAAATTAAACAACTGCTTGATGATCTTTTTTACGATACATTAAACGTTGAATTTAACATGACTTCTTGGATTAGAAACTTAGTTAAATACGGCGATCACTTTTTATTCAATGATGTGAGCCCAGAGCTAGGTGTCATTAATGCTTATCCGCTACCAATATCAGAAATTGAAAGAGAAGAGGGTTTTGACCCTAAAGATCCTATGGCAGTTCGTTTTAGGTGGGTAACACAAGGCAATCAAGTTTTAGAAAACTGGCAGATTTCACACATGCGTCTTTTAGGTAACGATGCTTTTATTCCATACGGCTCTTCTGTTTTAGAGCCTGCAAGAAGAATTTGGCGACAGTTAATCTTGCTAGAAGATGCAATGCTTGTTTACAGAATTGTTAGGGCACCAGAAAGACGTGTATTTAAGATTGATGTAGGCAATGTCCCTCCAGATGAAATTCCTGCTTACATGGAGCGTGCTCAATCATCACTCAAGAGAGCACCTATTGTAGACCAAGGTACAGGAAAAGTAGACTTAAGGTATAATCCACTCTCTGTCGATGAAGATTACTTTATACCTGTTCGAGGAAGTGAGTCTGGGACAGCTGTTGAGACTCTTGCAGGTGGTACAGTGGCAGGCGAGACTAACGATGTGGAATATATTCAGAAAAAGCTTTTTGCTGCTTTAAAAATACCAAAAGCTTATCTTGGGTACGACGAAGGACTAGGTGCAAAAGCTACACTTTCAATGGAAGACATTAGGTTTTCTAGAACAATTGCAAGAATACAGCGAACTGTGATTGCAGAAATGAACAAGCTTGCAATTATTCACCTGTACTGCAATGGATTTACTGACACTGACCTCTTAGACTTCTCACTTACACTTTCAAATCCATCAACAATAGCACAACAACAAAAACTTGAATTGTTTAGATCTAAATTTGAAACTGCCGCCGCGGCATTAGGCAACCCTGGACTAGTTGATAAGCGCTGGGTTCAAAAAAATATATTAAGACTATCAGATGATGAAATTGCTCAAATCAAGAAAGGACAAAAGCTTGACAAGATTACAGAACTTGAAATAGAGTCAACTCAAATTTCTCAAGCAGAAGGACCTTCAAATCCTATGCCGGGTGGCGCTCCGCCAGAGATTGAGCAAACTATTGATTTAGGCTTCGGTCCGCCGGCACCCGGAGAAGGCGCACTTTCTGAATCTGACTCTGTTGAAGACATAGGTGTACCAATAAGAATACAAAATAAAATAGATAGTGTTACTTCTATGCTTGCAGAAGAAGAGTCTAAAGATGAAATTCTTACAGATGATGAAAAGCGAGAAAAGCTTAAACACGAATATGAAGAAAAAAGAAGAAAGCATCAAAGAAAACAACACGCAGAGTTTGCAGAAGATTTTACTACAATGAGAAGAGATGCAGGATCTAGAAGACAAAATGATGTAACAGGAATGCCGAGAGAGATGGATAGTTTAAAATCTATGGGAAACCTTAAGTTTGAAGACATAAATATAGATGACTATTTAGATAATAAAATTATTCAAAATGCTCAAATGACCAACAATATAAAATCTACCTTATCTAGACTAGATAATACTTATGGAAAACCTAAAAAATTCACAGGCGTTATCTCTGAGAACAATTCATCAGGGGAAGAAGAATGAACATTAAACACAATAAAAAAAGAAATATTGGTGTTGTATACGAATTGCTAATTCAACACATTACAAGTTGCATTGTTGAGGGCGACAATAAGTCAGCAAAAATTGGAACAAGACTAATTGAAAAGCATTTTTCAAAAGAAAAAGAACTTTACAAAGAATTTAGATTGTTTAATGCACTTGTAAATTCAACAGTTAGTGATACACATATAGTTGCATCAATACTTTCAGAAGCAAAAAGAGCAGCAAGAAAAATTGACTATAAAAAACTTGAAAAAGAAAAATCAAATCTATTAAGAGATATTAACTACAAAATTAATAAAAAAGATTTTTTCTACCAGACAGTTTCAAACTATAGGCAATTAGGTTCAATACAAATAGCACTAAATGAATGGCGTAAGGACTCGCCGGACCTTGGGCGACTTATTGAATTTGAGAAAAAAATTGGAGAAAATCTTCTACTAGAAAAAACTAATAAAGATATAGTAGAAGTTAAAAACAATCTAGACGCTTCAAAGTCAGACAAGTTAATTCTTAAGCTAATGACAGAGAAAATTAACAAAAAGTATTCAAATCTTTCATCATCTGAGCGTGAAATTATTAGCAATTATGTTTTTTACTCTTCAAAAGAAGGCGACTACTTAAAATCTTATCTATCAGAAAAGAGAAAAGACGCTTTAAACCTTTTAGAAAACTTTGAAGACAAAGAAACAAATCAAATTTTGGTAGAAAAAGTAGGTAAAGTAAGAGACACTATTCAAAACATTAGTGAGCAAGAAGTTAATGACGAAACCGTTATTAAATTTTTAACTATTACAAAGCTAATTAACGAACTCACTAAACAGGAGAATAAAAATGGCTGATTTAAAAGTACTTAGAGAGTGGCTTCCTATTACATGTGACAAAGAAGTCATTAAGGAAAATAAAGAAAAGTATGGAAAAGTAATGCTAAAAGGTATTATTCAAAGAGCAAATACTTTAAACCAGAATGGCCGTGTTTACCCAAAATCAATCCTTCAAAGAGAAATTGAAAACTATCAAAAGCTAATAAGAGAGAATAGAGCACTAGGCGAATGCGATCACCCGGACTCTTCTGTTATTGAGTTAAAAAATGCGAGTCATGTAGTTAGAGAAGCATACATGCAAGGTGATGATGTCTACGGAACAATCGAAGTGCTTAACACTCCTAGCGGTAAGATTATTCAAGAATTAATCGAATCAGGAATTACACTAGGTATTAGCTCAAGAGGCGTTGGTTCTACATCTTCACAAGGAAATACACAGGTAGTCCAGGATGACTTTCAACTAATATGTTTTGACATGGTTAGCGAGCCATCAACCCCTGGAGCTTTTATGGGACTTCACGAAGGAAAAACAATCAAACCTAAAGAATTAAATAATTTCTTTAACAGGACAGACAGGATAGATAGAATTTTTAATGAAATTCTTACTTGGGGAAAAAATGAGCAAGATAAATAAAAAATTACTTAAATCTATTGTAAAAGAATGTCTAGTTGAAATATTAGCAGAAGGTCTTGTGCAAGGCCAGGCAACTCCTGTTGAAAAGAAAAGATCTTTAAAGGAAACTGTTGAAAACACAGGAAGGGCACTTGGCAAAAAAAGAATAGATCCTAGATTAGGTAGAATGAATGAGGTACAACAAGCAAATCTTCAAAAGCGAGGAAGTTATTTAGACCAAGTAAGCTTTGGACAAAATAATTCAAAGCAAGCTCAAGAAGAACCATCTCAAAATAGAGCTAGCAAGCTTATATCTAGTGTAACTAAAGATCCAATTATGAGCGAAATTTTTGCAGACACCGCTGCTTCGACACTAAAAAGACAGGGTGCAGCTGAAAGAGGCGGTTCCCGCGGAGGAGGTGTTTCTATGCCTGCTGATGAAGCGGCAAGAATCGTAGAGGCATCTGACCCTATGGAGCTTTTTGGAAGTTCTGCAGGAAAATGGGCTGAAATGGCATTTGCTCCAAAATTAAATAGATAAAAAATTAATTGCAATATATTTAGATTGCAAACATTTTCTGGAGCCGCTATGTCTAGACCCACAAAGCTTACAAAGTCAGTATTGAAAAGAATTATCAATGAAGAACGTCAAAAAATAATTGACCAAAAGAAAAAGATTAAAAACATAAAGCACTCAAAAGACATTAAGCGCCTTTATGAACTCAGAAAAGAATTAAAGACATTGTTACAGTTGAAAAAAGAACAAAAATTTCTTTTTGAAAGAATTAAAAAAATTCAAAAAAGAACAAAAGTAATCTCAAAAAAGATTAAGGAGTAACAATGGCTGAAAAAGGCGATATATTAGTAGAACCAAAAATCGTAACTGCTGGAGGGCTAGGTAGAAGGTTTTCTGACAATTACACATCTGCTTACCCGTCATCACCAATATACGCAGGAGATATGACAGATGATGCTATTAGGCAAGTTTGGGCAGATGGAGTACAGTCAGAAGATCCAACTGATGCATTTGATGCGTACGGTTCGCCAGTTGCAAGCGGCGATGGAAACAGGTTTGATAGCTTTAATGTCGATTTTACTGGCACAACAGAAGATCCTGTACCTGATGTTGGTGGCAACACAGAAACTTTCGATGGAAAGGCTTTTGGTGACGGCCAAGGTGCCCCTACAACACCGTATATTCCGCCTTTAACATCCCCTGGCCCTGGGTCGCTATCTGCAACAGACCAGCCTGCCTTTACAGGAGCAACTCCAGACGCAGCACTTCAGTCTGAATTTGGATCTGGGTTGGGTGGTCTAGCTTCACCTCACGAAACGTCACCTGAGATTGCAACACAAGACACAGTTACTGCTCTAATTTCTGGCAGATCATACGCAACCTCAGCAGGTTAAACGGATATTTATGAGTTATGAATCTACCATAGGCATTGCAAAGGCTCACGATGGAAATGTCTCTCGTGGTTATGGTAGAATTTCAACAGGTCATCCTGCACAAGGTGCAACTCAAGGCCAATCTAGACCCATGTATCAGTATCCTGAACTAGGTGAAAACGAAGAACTTGATCCTGACATAGACATACTTGATGATCTAGATACAGACATAATTGATGCAATTCATGCTGTAACTGACACTGAACTATATACAAACCCTAATAGATCTGGTCGCGCTGACAGAGGGTCTTTGACAGGTAGAAACATGGCAATGGAAGGTATGTCAGAAGAGTTTGAACATACAACTACTGCTGTTAGGGGTTTGTCGCCTAGAATAACTTATCGTCAAAAAGGTCCAACAGGTACAGTACCTAGAAACAATAAAGGACCAGCATTTGGTGCTCAATCAACAGCACAGTATATTCGAAGCGCTCCTGGTAGAAAAGGAGGCACTCATTTTGGTACTGCTAGAGCTCCACTTCCTAGACATGACGAATATGATGAAAACATATTTTCTCTAATGGATTTAAAAGATCCAATGGAGCGATCTTTTTTAAATCAGCAAAAAAGAGTCAACAAAATTAAAAACATGGTCAATTTAATTGAAAAAGAATAATTAAAAAGAACATTAGCAAAAAACAGCTATATTTATTAAGTTTAAGAGGTAATCAATGTCAAACAAAATTTTTGAAGAAGCGATTGCGGATGCAAAAAAACTAAGAGAAGTTGCAGAAGAAAATGCTAAAAAAGCAATTCTTGAAGCAGTTACTCCAAAAATTAGAGAATTTATAGAGTCTGAGCTTATTGAAGGCAAAGAGGAAGAAATCGAAGAAGATGCAGAAGAACTAGATGAAGGTTCTGATGTTGAAGAAGAGATTACCCTTGATGAGGTTTCACTTAAAAAGCTATCTACTCTACTCGGTGTTGATATTACAAGCCAACTTGCAGATAAAAATACAAAATCTGCAATATCAGAATCAACAAGAGACGCTTTCGACATGTTAGACGAAAGACAGAAGAAAGACCTTAAGAAATTGGCAAATAAAATTAACAGTAGAAAAAGAACTTTGTCTTCTGCTACCATAAATAATAAAGAATCGAATTTAAAGGAGAATTCACCAATGAAAGATAAGTACTATGAAGTAGATCTCAAGGCTCTAAGAGAAGCTGTTGAGGCAGAACTTTCAGAAACCCTCTATGAAGATGAAGGTGCTGATGAAGGTTCTGATCATGATGTTGAAGAGGCGAGTCTTGAAGAAATGCTTCAGGAGCTAAGACTTGTCTTGGATTTAGGCGAAGATATTGAAGAAGACCAAATCCCTGAAGAACTTCGCGGAATGCTAGAAGACGACGACGAAGATGAAGAAGAAGTCGAACTAGCTGACGATGATGCAGAAGAAGCCGAAGAAGCCGAAGAAGAAGGCGAAGGTGAAGAAGATGCAGAAGCAGAAGTTGATTTTCAAGCACTCGCTGAAATGATGTATGAAGAAGAAGATGCAGATGAGATGGTGGAAGTCGATGAAGCCGTTCTCGCTGAAGAAATTCTTCGAATTAGAAAAATGGTCCGCGAAGGGAAAATGGATCACCAGTTTGGTGGCAAAGGCGAAGGTAAAGCCGGCGTCGCAGGATCCTTTGGCGGAAAAGGCACCGGAAAAGCCGGTGTCAAAAAAGCTTTTGGTGGTGGATCAGAAGGACAAGATGTCTTTACCAACCCACCTACCTTAAACAAACTAGCGGAGGCATTCCGCACAGAGCGCCGCAAAAATCGTGCGCTTGATGAGAAACTGAAGAAATACAGAAGTGCTGTTGATACTCTTCGTGAACAGTTGGAAGATCTCAATCTTTTTAATGCCAAGTTGCTTTACGTTAATAAGCTTCTTCAGAATAAGAACCTTAACGAGTCTGAAAAGAAATCCGTTATCAAGGCGCTTGACGAAGCTAACAGTCTTAGAGAGGCTAAGTCATTGTACAAGTCTCTAACCGAGACATTTACTCGTGGTGGAAAAAAGACTCTTGCTGAGTCAAGAAGCCGTGGGTCTTCATCCAGACCAACAACCTCTTCAGCACCTAAGGGCGGAGCTCCCGAACTTGACCGCTGGCAGAGACTTGCAGGTCTAAAATAAACTGTTCACAAATATAAACGACATAATTTAAATTATAAAGGAGTTAAAACATGTCACGTTCATTCACTTTAAATCAGCTTACTGAAGGCATTCGCGACCGCGATATTGGCGCCGAAAGTAACAGACTGATGGAGAAGTGGACCCGCACAGGTCTGCTTCGTGGTCTCGCCGACACAGGTCGCGAAACCATGTCACGCCTTCTCGAAAACCAGGCAGCCCAGGTTCTTCGCGAAGCAAACGTTCTTGGTTCAGGCGGAAGCGCTGGTGCCATCGACGGTTTCTCAAACATTGCATTCCCGATTGTTCGTAGAGTTTTCGGCGGTTTAGTTGCAAACGAACTCGTTTCAATTCAGCCAATGAGCCTTCCTTCTGGTCTGCTCTTCTACCTCGACTACACCTACGGCTCAGACGTTGGTGGTGACGATACGCTCGCTGCTTCACCTGATCTTGCTGGTACAGATGCTACCTTCAACAAAGGCGACTCACTCTACAACAACCCAGCAGGTAAGTCAATTCGTACAGGTTCTGATGCGGTCGGTGGTCAGTACGACCTCGTCGGTTCATCATACTCGCGCGTTCATAAGGGTGTTGTATTAAAAGCTGCAGAAGACGTCTTCAACGGCGCTTTTGGTGGTGCTTCAGCTCAGTCATGGACTGCAGGTTCTACATCTGTTAACGTTACAACAAGCGGTTCAGACGGAAAACTACTTCAGTTTGACCCTCAGGTTGTTCAGCACATTACAGACGGCACATTCGGGTATCAGTTCTTAGTCATGTCAGCTTCAAAGCTTATTGATTCAACAAGTACATACAGAGTAGATTCTACTGCTATTAAGTCAATTGCTCTATTCTCTGATGCAGGCATTACAGGATATACAGTTCCTGGTTCTGATATGCAGGGTGGAAGTGGCATTCTTAACGTTCGTCGCTTAAACCAGCTCGGTACAATGTCTGGTGCACCTAGCAATGTTTCATTCACACCAAACCCTCTTGTCGGTGTTTCAGCCACTGATTTAAGTTCAGGTGTGCTTTTTGTCATGCAGGGCGCTGCTGCTGACCTTGAAAACGTTTCAACCGCTCTTAATCTCACAGCTTCTTTTGCTGTAGGTGATCAGGTTGAAGCTGCTGGTGGCACCGGTGGAACACTTACCATTCCGACCTTCGAGTCAGATTTTGGTTCTTCACCACAGCCTGTCATCCCTGAAATTGACATCAAGATTGAGTCAATTGCTGTTACAGCTACCACACGTAAGCTCCGTGCTCGTTGGTCTCCGGAACTCGCACAGGATCTTAACGCTTACCACAGCATGGACGCCGAGGTTGAGCTTACTCAGATCCTTTCAGAGCAGATTGCTCTTGAAATCGACCGCGAGATCCTTAACGACCTGCTCGTCGAAGCTCGTGGTGCTAACTTCTACTGGAGCAGAAGCCCCGGTAAGTTCGTTAACAAGCGCTCTGGTGCTGCTGTTCAGCTTGCTTCAACACTCGCAACCGGTCCCCAGTTCACTGGTACCGTCCGCGAATGGTACGAGACTCTTGTCGAGACCATTATTGATGTTGCTAACGAGATCCACAGAAAGACCCTTCGCGGTTCAGCTAACTTCCTCGTGTGTTCACCTGAAGTTGCTACAATCTTCGAAGCTTCTGTCCTCTACAAGCCTTCAATCAAGATTGACGGTCAAGGCCAGGTCGGTGCAGAGTTCACACTCGGTGCTGCTTCAATCGGTAGCTTAAGCAACCGATTCACAGTCTACAAGGACCCATACTTCCCACGCAACAAGATTCTTGTTGGTTACAAGGGAGGTTCATACCTTGAGACCGGTTACGTTTACGCTCCGTACGTTCCGCTAATTGTCACTCCGACAATCTTCGCGCCTGAAGACTTCACACCCCGCAAGGGCGTGATGACTCGTTACGGCAAGAAGATGGTTCGCGCTGACTTCTACGGTACAATTACCTGCCTCGACATGGACATTATCTGATCTTTAATTAGATAATGTCTTTAAAGGCACCCTTCGGGGTGCCTTTTTTGTTTTTCACTTATAATTTTTAAAATAGTTTTCTATAATAAGAAAATAAGGAGCTTAAATGCTAATTGACGAAAATGATATGGAAAAAGAACCCTCAGGCCAAGGTGAGATTGTCGGTATTGCAATGATACCACCCGGAGAAATGGATCCGGATGAAGGATTAAGACTTCAACTGCTTATGCTTTCAAAAGAAATTCTTTTAGGAAAAGCAGCAATGCGTTGGGAAACACACAAGCAGTACGCAGACGTTGAAGTTGGCGAAATTATAAACGAAGCTCAAAGAATGTTTGAGTTTGTCAAGGGCCCTAATGAAAGTTAATTTTAAAAAGCTGCACCCGAATGCCAAAACACCTCACTACTCTTTAGAAGGTGATGCATGTTTAGACTTATATGCAGCGTGGCAAAAAATAGATGATTTAGGTAACCGAGTATACGGTACAGGAATTGCAATGGAAATACCTAGAGGTCATGTAGGATTATTGTTTCCAAGAAGCTCTATATCAAAAACAAATTTAAGCTTAAGAAACAGCGTCGGTGTGATTGATAGCAATTATCGAGGCGAGATAATGTTAAAGTTTCTTGATTTAGAAGAGATGGGTGACCTACCAGGGTATCTCCCGGGCAATAAAATCGGCCAGATCATGATAATTGAAAGACCTGAAATTCAACTTGGAGAAGTAGCAAAGCTTTCAGATTCTGTGCGCGGTGAAGGCGGCTTTGGGTCTACAGGAAGTTAAGCCAGGCATACCTTGACCGATTATCTAAATACGTCATGTCTTTTTGCATTGCGTATGCTTCTTTTTCAAAAGGAATATCGTAATATGCCTGATCTTTATCTCTGTTCTTGACAAAGCTCTTGAGCCAATAAAAGCCGTAAAGTATATAAAAACCTACAACCAATAACTCCACCTGTTGACGCAGGTGGATTTTTTCATGGTTGATTGTGACTTCGTTTCCTTCATCTCTAATAAACACAAAAGGCCATAGTGCTATTGCATAAACATCTATGACAATTGATGCCCACTTAGGAACTTTGCTGTTTTTTATAATCATTTTAACTCCAGAAAATTAGTAATCAACATTATACTTATACACGAGTCATTCATTTTATTGGAGGAACAGATGGCAAGAAAAAGTACAAGTACAGCATCCGGTGCTGCAAAAGCACCAGAGTGCTGCGCAAAATGTGAAAAAGATATTGCAGAACTTAGAAAAGAAATTGCAGCTTTAAAGGCTGCAATTGCAAAGAGATCTACAGACGGCGCTGACCCACGTGTTAATAAAATACTAGAAGCACTTGTAAAATACAGCTCAAAATTTAAAAGTTTGCTTTCTTAGGTCATATATAGATCAGGCCCAACACAAGCATAATTAACTGATCTCGCCAGTGTGTTGGAATCTTGCGAAAATAAGGAGGAAATTATGCCTAAAGTAAAGTTTACAAATTCAAAAGGTTTACATCAAGAGTCGGGTACAGAGTCATTTGACCTTCAAGGCGACGGTGTTTTATTTGGTCAAAGAAATAAAATATCTGGCTCTCTTAACTTAGGAGCAACACTATCACTTAATGATTCTGGAAAAACATTCATGATCGGATCAGGTTCAGCAGGTGCATTTACAATTGAATACCCTGTTACACATACTGGATGGAACGCAAAGTTTGTAGTAGGTCAAGATGCGGTTGTTTCTAAGGGTGGCGCAAGAACAGGTCTGGGTGCAGCAGTAACACTTTCAGGATCAGACTCAGGTGGCGGTCACGTTGTAACAGGATCTTTTATTATTACAGGAACAGATGCAGCACCAGTCGGAATTGTACAAGGAAACGGGTCAAATGTAGGTAAGATGATATTTGCTGCAGGCGGATTGGCTGCAGGTGCAAGAGCTGGTGATTACGTAGAAATTGAAGTTTTAAGAGGTACAAAAGATACTTCTGATGGATTTATGGCTGTTGTTCACGGGCATGGATACTGTAAAAATTAAATCGTAACAATTTTTTATAATTAAGGTGCTCCTTGCGGGTACCTTTTTTTATTTTTTAAAAAGACTTGCAGGACATTTAATTTATAATTAATATAAGGTACATAGCCTTCTGTATAACTTTAAATCGTAGCCACCTATCTATATTAGAGTGGTTTTAAAGTTCACCAGGAGTCATCTGTGAAGGTCCCAGCAGCCCTTTTAAAGGAGCTCATAAGCAGTATTATTGATGAAGAGATAAGAAAAGTCAAAGGGGGATACAAGGTTTACCCTAAGAAACCTCAAAAAGGTAGAAAGACTCGAAAAGCACTTTCAAAGAAAGCGATGTCTTATAAAAAGGCACTTAGTCAGCTTCGTGCTGTTGAAAGAAGCAAAGCTATGAACGAGGCTGATCCTGAAAAAGGGACAGGCAGAAAACCCAAAGGAAGTGGCCGAAGACTCTATACTGATGAAAACCCTAAGGACACTGTGCCGGTCAAGTTTAGAACAGTCGAAGATATAAGAAAAACTTTTTCGTCTTCAGCATTTAAATCAAAAGATCATAAGCGCCAATCACAGATAATTAATCTATTGCATCAAAGAGTGCGCGCTGCATATGAAAACGCAAAAGATCCAAAAACTAAAGCTAGACTTAAAAGAGCGTATGACTACGCAAAGAAAAGAAAAGAAGCTAGCAAAAAAAAGACTGAGCGATTAAAAAATAAAAAATGAAAATTACAAAGATAAAATTAAAATTACTAATAGAGGCAAATTTAGCAATTTGGGGTTTTGATCGTGTATTAGGTAGATTTTTTAAAGATACTTTTAGAAAACTAGGAGGTCAGAAAAAAGAAAATTGGCAAAACACGAGATTTATCTACTGGTTACACGCCAAACCTATTGAATCTATTCTTAAAGGAAATATTCCGGGTGAGATAGGAGTGCGTGCATATCACAAAGATCAAATCATCAATAATCTCGGCTGGGACGCACCTTATGGTCTAGAAGTAGAAGGAAGAGTTACTTTAGCATCGATCGTTGATATTTTTTCAGGGACTTCTATGCCTCATTTTAAAGGTCCGGGTTCTTGGCCGAGTGAGAAAGAAATTGAACCTCACTTTGGAATTGACAATGTTGATTTTTTCAAAACAAAACCAGGTCTAAAAAAATTTAGAAAATATCCTTCTTATGGAGAATATGCCTACAACCCGGAGGGTGGCCAGTTAGACATGGGTTTTATTGAAGACTTGTGGGAGGATACACCTGAAAATACTACTGAAAGTGAGCAATACGATTTCTTGCAAAGTAGAATCGCTAATAAAAGCAAAGAGGAGGTTGAGGAACTATTATTCGACGCGAGCATAATATTAGACGACAAGCGTATCATGCCTTCAGGCGAAAGCGTCGTCGAATGGTCAAGTAAAAATAGACCTGGCAATGAGTTTTTAATTGCAAATGCTGTTCCCGTTACTATCTGGATAAAAGAAGGTGATAGTTTTCCATCTAGTCTGCAAGATGCGGTTATAAATAGAAATTTAGAAGTAAAAACTATTTCTTCTGGGGAGTCAAAAATAGTCGAAAGACTAGAATTAAAAAAAGTAATTCGTGAGATTTTGAAATCTTTATAACAAAAATCAAAGGCAAAGAAAAAATGAAAATTACTAGAAAAAGACTAAGTCTAATTATTGAGTCCTTGCTTTCTGAAAGCAAGCATGGAGAAAAATATATTTGCCCCAAGTGCGGTCATGAGCACAAAGAAGAACCTGGTGAGAAATGTGCCAATTGTGGTCACAAATACGATGATCCATGGCAAGGAAAAGAGTGGGTAAAGCCTAAGGCAAAAGTTAATGAAAAAAAAGACATGACTTGTCCAGCAGCGACCACAGACATAAGTGTAAACACAGCAAACAGAGACAGAGCCAGAAAGCTTGACTGGATTATGTACGGTCCTTTAAATGTAGAAGAACCAGGAAATTATTGGGAAAGAATTGCTGATAAATGGAACACTCTAGTTGAAGCAGCAAAAAAATCAAATTGTGGCAACTGTGTTGCTTTTGACAGATCGCCTAAGATGGTTGACGAGTGCATACCGGCGATTACAACAGAACCTGTTGCTGATGAATTTGGAGTCTTAGGTTACTGTTGGATGCACCATTTTAAATGTCATAGCGCAAGAACGTGCAATACTTGGGCCGCTGGTGGTCCAATTAAAACTGACCAGTCATCAAACGAGTGGATGAAAAGAAACCGCGAAGGTGCTACAAACAAAAGCCCGCTAGATCAAAAAATGTACAAAGACGACACTGCTTAAAATAAATTCTTTTTCTATATTTGTCAATCAAAAAATCTGAACATATATATTAAGAACAGAAAAAGTCGGAGATTTTTGTGGCGACATTTGCAAATACAACTAATGCAACCCCTTTCGGTGTATTTGATGACGACTCTGAATTTAAAACAGAAGCAGATCAAATGGTCGTTTTTGTTAAGCGAAAGATGGGCGATGACGTCTTAAGTGTTGAACTTACAAAGAAACAAATTTTTGCCAACATGGAAGAGGCAGGTCTTGAATACAGTTCAATATTAAATCAATATCAAGCAAAATCTCAATTAGTAAACTTTTTAGGATTTTCGACAGGTAGCATGTCAGGTTCGCAAGAAAAATACGTAAGGGATAATCTTGAGTACTTGACAAGATTTGCTGAGCCCTATGCTATGGAAGCAGGCATTGGTGGCTCTTATAATTCAACATCAGGTTCGATTCAATTACAAGGCGGTCGCCAAGACTACGATATGTATACTGAACTTAAGGATGGGAACGATACTCCTTTATTTGACAGTTCAAAAGGCAAGCTAAAAATAGCAGAAGTATTTCACTTTAACCCTCAGGCAGCATACAGATTTTTTGACACAACATCAGCTGTTAACTACTTAAATAACGAATTTTCTTTTGAGTCATTTACACCAGAAACAATATTTTATGTTTTGCCTGTTTTTGAAGATATTCTTCGCGCAGGGCAGCTAGATTTATCAAACAGAGTTAGAAGATCAAACTACTCTTACGAAGTTAATGGTACAAAAATAAGAATATTTCCTACACCAACAATAGGCTCTGAAAAGAAGCTTTGGATAAGAGTTCGACAGTATCCAGATCCTACTTCACCTGCGTACAAAGATGAAATGATACACGGTGTATCAAACATGTCAAACATTCCATTTGGAAATCTAACTTATTCTAGAATAAACTCTATAGGAAAACAGTGGATTAGACAATATACACTTGCTTTAAGTAGAGAACAGCTAGGTATGGTTAGATCTAAGTTTGGAAATATACCAATACCAGGGGGCGACGTATCTTTAAACGGCACAGATCTTGTAGCTCAAGGCCGCGAAGATCAGACAAACTTAAAAACACAGCTAAAAGAAATGCTTGAAACAATGACTTATGACAAATTGATAGAAATACAATCTACTCGTGCAGAGCAGATGAACAAACAGTTACGTTACGTTCCAATGCCGCTTGGAAAAGCAATTTTTATGGGATAGATTATGGGTAGATTTTTTATAACACCAAGAGAGATTAACTTTATTAATGATATTGCAAAAGAAATAGTCAAAGACGTAATTGGTCAAAAGATTTATTATTTTCCAATTAGTGAAATTAAATCAAAAGTTCATGACGTATACGAAGAGTCACCTGATAAAGTATTTGAAAACCCTATTGAAATAGACTGCTTGGTAAAATACCAACCACAAGAAATAAGAACTAATAGGTTTGGGTCTGAAGAGTACTATACTGTTGAAGCATACGTTCAATCAAGAGATTTGCTTGACAAAGGTATCGAAGTTTTAGAAGGAGACTTTTTCTCTTACGGCACAACTTTTTTTGAAGTAATTAAAGGGCCTGCTTCTGATGTCATCTTTGGTCAAATTGAACATAAAACTTACATTACAATAACCGGTAAGCAATCAAGAAAAGGCCAGTTTATATCAAAAATTTTTGGCCCTACATCAGAAGAATATACAGACTCAGACGCCGTTCAAGAAACATTTGTTCAACAACGAGGCGCAAAAACAAACAAAGAAGGTGTTACGGGTGACGTAAGAGAACTTCAAAAAAATGGTGTTCTTGATTCGCCAATAACAGGACCAAAAGAAGTTTCTTCTCAAGGTGATCCTCAAAATGTAGGTTCTGCTTTTTACGATGAGGATTAAAAATGAGTAACAGCCCGAAAGGTGAAAAAGTAATAAAAAGTTTTGATGGCAATAATGCACCAGATAATTTTGATATTCCTTCAATTGGAATTGAAGATTTAGACAGGGCAGTCTTTCAACTTTTTGACAAAAAAATATTTTTTGAAGTTTCACATAAAGGAGCACTTCAAAAAGTACCTGTTATTTTCGCATCCGGGGAAAGATTTGCCCTTACAAGAAGAAAAAATCCTATAAGAGACAGCGAAAATACTTTAATTTTACCTCTTGTTTCTATTATGAGACAAAGTATAGATTTTTCTCCCTCACAAGCAAACAAAAGAACAGCAATATCATTTCGAGAACAAGAAAATTATATAATAAAATACAAGTTAAGTGAAAAAGACAGAAAGTATCAAAACATAATAAATAAGCAAGGATTAAAAAACCAACTTAATGTTTCTTCTGAGAAAAACTTTCTTTTAAATACACCTTCTCCTGGATTTTCTGTAAAACCTGATTCTGTTTCAACTCGACGATCTTCTGCAAACATAGGCTTTTCAAGTGTTGCAAATATTTCACTAGGTGAAAATCTAGGAAGAAATATGTTTGAAATTATTGAAATACCATACCCGGAGTTTATTGCAGTTACATATGATGTAGTTTTTTGGACACAGTATATGAAACAATCAAATCAAATGATAGAGACGCTTCTTCTAAATTTTACCGGTCAAGGAGAAGAAATTCCAATAACAACAGACGGTGGTTACGAACTAGTTGCATTCTTTTCTGGTCCTTTTTCAAATTCAGGGACAAACTTAGATGACTTTACAGAATCTGAAAGAATTATTAAGCATTCATTTTCTGTTACTATTCCAGGCTATATTATCAATCCTAAACACCCAGGAATGCCTAAGCTTTTAAGAAGTTATATATCTGCACCAGAAATTAATTTTGGTGTTTTTGAAGGAGACGCAGCAGTAATTGACTATCAACCTGAGAGAATGAAGGATAAAGTCAAAAGGCACGCACTTCAAGACTTAACAAATTTAGAAGAATCTGAACTTAGAAGAGGCGAAAGTAGAGAAGTACTTGAAGATAAAATAATTAATCCATTTACAAATAGTACAAAAACTCAATTTTCAAAAGTAAGACTAAGAAATCAAAGATCTGGTGAAACAGTTGCTTCATCTGAATTAATAGAGGAAATTGAGTCATTTGATTCATAATTAAAGAGATGTTTAAGAATTCGAAACATAGTTATAATAGAAAATTTAGGAGAAATTGATGGCAGAACAAACTTTCAGATCTCCGGGATTCTTTGAGCGAGAGATTGATCTTACTCAGCGTACTACAGAAATTGTAGGCACCCCGGCAGGAGTAATTGGAACTTCACAAAAAGGACCTGCGTTTGTTCCGGTAACCGTTGGTTCATTTGCTGACTTTGAATCAAAATTTGGAACTCTAGATCCAGATAGATTTGGCCCTTATGCTGCAAATGAGTGGCTTAAAAATAGAACATCGCTAACTTACGTTAGAGTCTTAGGCGCAGGATCAAATTCCAGCACATCAGATATATCAGTTACACAAACAGCAGGAACAGTTAAAAACGCAGGGTTCTTACTTTCTGGTTCAAGGGCACACACAGAAGACGCAAGATATAACGGCGTCGTTCAGTTTTTAGGTGCAACACACGAAACAAGAACTGATGAGCCTACTGGATATCCTGTATTTACAGACAATAGCTCTACAGATTCTACAGGAGGAATTAATCTATTACGTTCAGTTATTTTAACTGCGTCAGGTTCAAGATTACTTGTTTTAGATGCAAATCAATCATATACAGTTGATAATGTATCAAATGACATTGCAACAATCAGTGCTTATGACGGAACTGCTGAGCAAGGAATATTTAAGCTTGTTCTTTCTTCTGCGATGGGATCATCATTTGGAAATGATGAGTCAAAAGCAGGACTTAGAATCTACACTGCTTCTCTTGATCCTTCAAGCCAACACTATGTTGGAAAAATACTAAATACAAGCCCAGATAGATTTGGAACAGAACAACATTTACTATATGCTGATTTACCTGTTGAATCTGAAATTGCAAGAGTAAAAGTTGCTGCAGGATCTGTGGCCGTGTTATCAGGTTCTGGTAACGTTGTGGGTTCTGGAGGCTTATCTGGTACACCCTTTACAGAGCTTTTTGGAAAGTTTAATACAAGGTACCAGACATCTAAATCTACTTCTTTCATATCGCAACCTTTTGGTGATTCAGAGTATGATCTTTTTCACTTTGAATCTCTTGATGACGGAATATCAGGAAATAAAAGAGTTAAGGTGTCGATAACAAACTTAAGAAGATCAACAAATCCCAAAGATCTATATGGTACTTTTACAGTTTTGGTTAGAGACTATTACGATACAGACACAGATATTAGAATTCTAGAACAGTATCCTTTGTGCACTTTAAATCCTGCTGATGGTGACTATGTTGGTACTAAAATTGGTGATTTAAGCGCAAAATATAATTTTGACGCAGAAACAGAATCTGAGCGCAGGCTAAACGTAACAGGCAAAAGACCAAATAGATCTAGATACGTTAGAATTGTAATGAATGCTTCTGTTGAAGATGGCGATGTTCCTGCTCAAGCACTTCCTTTCGGATTTAGAGGCTTACCTGCAATAAAAACCACAACTTCTTTAACAGAAAATAGTTCATTTTTAGAAGGTGGAACATTAAACACATCAACGGGTGCCAGGCTCGGCTGTGTAGGTAGTAAAATTTTAACAGGATCAATTGTACCGCCCGTCCCAATGAGATTTAAAGCAACAAGAGGCGCAGTTTCATCTTCTCCTTCTTTTGCAGGACACCCAGGTTTGCTTGAACTTGCAGATAATCGTATGTTTTTTGGCATAAAATTTGAAAGAGTACCTCTTGCAAGTGCAATTACAAACCCTCTCTTGCAATCAAACGGTTCAGGAACTAGAAATAAATTACTTGACTCTTACTCTAAGCTATTAGGTATACAAAAGTCAGATGTTGTTGTTTCTGGTTCAAGTGCAGATTTAATTAACGATAATAAGTTTACTTTATCAAGAGTGGCACTTTCGAATAGACCTGCATCAGCAACACAAACACTAGACGACGCTGTATCATTATCAACACAGTTAACTGGCTCTGTGTCTGATCATATGGTTGAGGCAGCGTACATAAGAAACGGTGTAATTGTTAAACCTAGATATACAATTACAGACGGAACATTTAATAGATTAACCTTTGGAAGTTTAGCTGCTGCTAGATCTGCAACTGCATTTAATAAGTTTTCTGAATATATGAAGTTTACAAATATGCTTTACGGTGGGTTTGACGGTCTTAACATATTAGACAGAGATCAAAGACTCATGAACGATAAGGCTTCAGATGCCGATTCAGGAGGAAAAGCAGCAGGCGGCGCAGACGGGTACATAAACCTTTCGTCTAACTCTTCGCCGGGTGCTGGAAAAGAAAACAACTCAATTAGCTCTTATAGAACTGCGATTTCAATACTTACTGATCCTTTTGCTTCAAGAGTAAATATTGTCTCTATACCGGGAATTAGAAGCTCTTTTGTAACTGATCGTGCAATGGAAAAAACCAAAGAGTATTCTAAAGCGATATACTTGATGGACATTCCTGCTTACGATGATGATCTAAACAGACTTTATGACGATGCTACATCTAGACCAAACGTAAGAAAAACAACAGAACAATTTGAGGCAAGAGCTCTTGATAATAACTACACAGCAACTTACTTTCCAGATGTAATTATTAATGACGAAATAAACGGAGATTCAGTAAACGTACCTGCGACAGTAGCAGCAATTGGTGCACTTGGGTTTAATGATAGAGTTGCTTTTCCTTGGTTCGCTCCTGCAGGATTTAATAGGGGTTCGCTAGACACTGTTTTAAATACTGAGGTGAGGCTCAACGCTGAAGATAGAAATGTTCTTTATGAATCAAGGATCAATCCAATTGCTTCTTTTCCTGATGGTGGCTTTGTAATTTTTGGACAAAAGACGCTTCAACAGGCTAAGTCTTCACTAGACAGAGTGAACGTTAGAAGAATGCTCTTAGAAGTAAAGAGAATCGTTTCTGATATTGCAAACGGTCTAATATTTGAACAAAATACCCCTGCGACAAGAGCAAGATTTATAAAACTTACAAAGCCAAAACTTGCAAGTATTCAGTCAAATCAAGGAATCGATTTATTTAAGGTAGTAATGAACTCTTCTAACAATACCGCAGAAGATGCAGAGCAAAATAGACTTAATGGAAGGGTTATCTTAGTACCTACAAGAGCAGCAGAATTTATTGCAATAGATTTCATTATTACCAATTCAGGCGTAAGTTTTGAATAATTATAGTATGATATACGGAGAAACTAAATGGCAGAACTAACTTTTAAATCAGCAGGTGTAAGCACAAGAGAGATAGATCTTTCTGGCCCAACCCCTACTGGCCCTACAGGTGTACCAGCTGGAATTGTTGGCACGTCGGTTGAAGGGCCTGCTTTTGTACCACTTACATTTGCAAATTACGGAGAGTTTAAACTAGCATACGGTGCATCAGATGGATCTAAGTTTGGTCCAATTGCTGTAAATCAATGGCTAAAAAATGCTCAAGCAGTTACATATGTGAGAGTCTTAGGCGCAGGCGATGGAAAGAAAAGAAGCTCTGCTACAGGAAATGTTACAAATGCAGGGTTTGTAGCGGGTGCTTCTCAAGTTCAAGATAATGGAATAGTAGGAAACAACGTATATGCAAATGCAGGCGGAGATGGCCACGGAAGAGCGTATTTCCTAGGGTGTTTTATGTCTGAATCTGCAGGAAGCACAATTTTTTCTGATGCTGGTATTCAAAGCACAAATCAGACAAAAGTAAAGTCAGTCGCTGGATTCAAGGCTGTTGCACACTTAACAGGCGCGATTGTTGTAGAAAATACAACAGGTCTTAAAAGAGCATACCACTTTCACTCTGCTGCAAACGGAACTGCGGCACCAGCAACTACTGCCCTTCCATCAGGTGTATTTATTAAAACAGACGGAGTTGCAGTTAATACAATTGCTTCTTCTTTTATATCACAGCTTGCAGATACCGACTCTCACTCAGGTACAATAACCGGTGGAACAAATGCGTCTTTAGCTCACTTCACTCAGTCGCTAGGTGGCATTTTTGGTAATACACTAATTTCTTATATTGACACAGGTGTGGCTGCATCAGCAGCAGCTAAAGTAACTTCACTAAGTAGAGATACACAGTTTAGATCAGGTTCAACAGCAGGCGGTGCAGTTCCTATTCTTAGAGGGGTCTTGCTTGCACCTAGTGGTGTAGTTCTTTCGCTTAGTGGAAATCTTGGAGGAACAAATACATCACCTGCTTCAACAGCAAATTCTTCAACAGTCAGAGGTTTTACTTCAGGTTCAATTAAGTTAACAGCAGGCGCACAAGATTTTGTACTCTTTATGAACGGTTATAAAGGTACAACTTCAAACCCAACTGCAATAACAGCTTCTTTCGATATGACTGCAAATAATTACTTTGCAAACGTCTTGAATACAGACCCTCTAAAAACTGAAGAAAAGGGTCACTTTCTTTATGGTTCATACGATATTTATCCGACACTTGCAGTTGTAACAGGTGCAGACTCTGTTAGACCGGGCGCCTATTTGAAAGATGAAGAACCAGCTGCTATGATCCTTACTTCATCGCAAGCTAGAGTTGCAGCTGCAACAGGGGCACCTTCATCAACCGTTCCGGTTTATGAGTCTTTTGAAGATAGATTTAACTCAGCTAAATCTCCATACGTAACTTCTCAAGGATTTGGTGCATCGCCTTATGACTTATTTAGAGTAAAAGCTCTTTCAGACGGAGCAGGGCTTTCAACAACATTTAAAGTTTCAATAGAAAACATTGTCAAATCAAATTCAGATTCTGACCTTTACGGTACTTTTGATCTTCTTGTAAGAAAATTTGATGATACTGATGATGAACGTGTTGTTTTAGAGTCTTTTAGAGGGCTTTCTTTGGATCCTGGTTCTAGTAGATATGTTGCTAGGGCAATTGGAGATCAAGAAATACTTTTTAATTTTGACAATGACGCAGAATCTCAAAAAATTGTTGTTGACGGAACACACACTGTTAGATCAAGATATATTAGAGTTCAAATGTCTAATGCAATGAAAAAGAAAGAAGTACCTGATGAGGCACTTCCTGTCGGGTTTAGAGGGCCCAACCACTTAGTTACATCTGGTTCTTTATTAAACTTTGTTCCTGTACCAGATTCAGTCAGTTCAGCTGCTATTCATAGAAGAATAATAGAACCTCCTTTCCCATACAGAATAAGTATTGCGCAAGGAACTGGGCTTAGCAAGCGTTCTGATGCAAATCTATACTGGGGTATGCAACCTAATAGAAGAGAAACAATTGCAACACCAAACGCAAACACTCCAATTGATGAGTCACTAAAGACATTTGTTAAGTACTTTCCAGACCATAGAAAAGATTCAATTAATTTTTCTGTAGGTGGAAATGCAGGTGTGGCAGATCAAAATGGCACTGTGTTAGACAGCGACAGGTTTAACAATAACAGATTTTCATTAGAAAAAATTCAAGTTAGAACTGGATCAAATACTTTTGCAGATCCGGAATACTGGCTTAGTGCATCTTATGTTAGGAATGGTGTAATAGCTGCAAACGCTACGAAGAAAACAAGAGGCCTTACAGTAGATGACTTTGATATTGTAGGTAACAGAAAATATCTAAAATTTACACTGCCTCTTCAAGGCGGCTTTGACGGTGTAGATATTTTTAACAAAGACAAGCGTGACTTAACAAACAATGCTGCAAAGCGTGAAATAGATGATGAAACAAATCAAGGCGGCACAGCAGGATCAACAATTTCAGCTTATAGAAAAGCTGTTGATATAATGGCTTCGACGTCAGACGTTGATATTCAGCTGCTTTCAGTTCCTGGAATAAGACACTCAGCTGTATCAGATTATGCAATTGATGCAATGGAAAATAGGTTTGATGCAATGTTGATTATGGACATTGAAGAAAGAGACCAGTTTAACACGGTTATTACTTCTTCAATTCAAAATCCACATGTTGCAAATACAGTTACGTCATTTAAGAATCGCGCACTCGACTCATCTTTTGCTGCTGCTTACTTTCCTGACGTGACAATTGAAGACCCGGATACAAGAGCGCTTGTTTCTGTGCCACCTTCAGTTGTTACAATTGGTGCTTACTCACTCAATGACAGAGTTGGTCATCCTTGGTTTGCGCCTGCAGGATTTACAAGAGGCGCTCTAAACACCGTAGAAAGTACAAACGTCAGCCTTAACAGGACAAACTTAGATGATCTTTATGATGCTGATATTAACCCTCTGGCGCAATATCCTGGAAGACCTCTTTCAATATGGGGCCAGAAGACACTACTTGCAGCAAACTCTGCGCTTGACAGAGTAAATGTTAGAAGGCTGTTAATTGATGTTCGTAGAAAAGTTCGAGGAGTTGCAAATACACTTCTCTTTGAACCTAACAGAACAGAAACACTTGATAGATTCTCAAACCTTGTTAATCCAATTTTGCAGTCTGTTCAAGATGGTCAGGGTGTTGATAGATTCAAAGTAATTATTGATACAACTACTACAACACAGGCAGATGTTGAGAACAATACAATTAGAGGAAAGATCTTCCTTCAACCTACAAGATCAATCGAATTCGTTGCACTAGACTTTGTTGTCACAAATGCTGGAACAACTATCTAGAAAACCTATATATATTATTGAGGAGTTATAAATGGCAGAAACACTATCAGTCACAGATATGTTACCAAACAAATTTGAGCCGAAAAGAAATTACCGGTGGGTACTTGCAATTGAAGGAATTGATTCGTTCTTAGTTGCAAAGGCAAACAGACCGTCAATTACTTTAACAGACAAGAAAATTGATTTTATAAACAGCTATCGCAGAGTAGCTGGAAAGCTTGAGTTTGGTGATTTATCTGTAACACTTCACGATCCCATAGCTCCTTCAGGCGCACAGCAAGTAATGGAATGGATTAGAACTCATTACGAATCAGTTTCAGGTAGAGCTGGGTATGCAGATTTCTACAAGAGAGATATTCAGCTAAAAATGCTTGACCCAATTGGTACAGTTATTGAACTTTGGGATGTAAAAGGCTGTTTAATAACAAATACAAACTTTCAATCACTTGACTACGGAAGCGATGATATTCAAATGATTGATCTTACAATAAAGTTTGACAACTGCGTTCTACAATTCTGATTTAAAATAAGTTTTACTGTCTTATTAAGCGATCGTATATTTATTACGATCGCTTTTTTATGGAGTAAATATGTCTAAGACAGAATTAATGGGCGCGACACCTGAAGGTGTCTCACGTCAAAATGTGATGAAAGAAGAGTTTGGGTGGGAGGTGCCCGTTGAAGCTATTCCGCTTCCATCTCGTGGTTCACTATACGATCCTAATTCTATTTTATACAATAGAGATACTTTAAAAATAAAGTCTATGACTGCACATGAAGAAGATATACTTGCTTCTCCTGCTTTTCATAAAGATGGCTCTGTAATAACTCAACTAATTAAGTCTTGCTTGACAGATAAGTCAATAGATCCGGACCAGCTAATATTAGGTGATAGAATATCACTTATGGTAGGTATAAGAGTTACTGGCTATGGCCCTTCTTATAATGCTTCTTCAACCTGTCAAAGCTGTGGCCACTTAAATAAGTTTGAAGCAGATCTTTCTGCTTTAGAAATTAATAGATTAAAAATAGAACCTGTATCACCAGGTAGGAATGAGTTTGAATTTAGCCTTCCTGTTACAAAGAAAAAAGTTACTTTTAAATACTTAACGGGAGGAGAAGATAGATTAAGAAATCAAACTTTAAAAAATCAATCAAAAGTGTTAGGTCTTAAAATTGACAACAGTATTACTTCTTACCTTGAAAGCACTATAATATCAGTAGACGGAATTAGAGATAGATTGAAGATAAAGCATTTTATTCATAATATGCCTGCTTTTGATTCAAAAAAATTAAGGTCATTTATTGTAGATAACGAGCCAGGCATTAACATGTCTCATAGTCTTACTTGCGAAAGTTGTGGTGCAAGTAGTGATGTTTCTCTCCCCATAACTTCCGAGTTTTTTTGGCCCAGTACATAACTGGAGAGAAGCATTCTTAGAAGAATGCTTCCTGCTTCAGATGCACTTGGGTATGTCATACACAGAGTTGCGAAGATTACCAGTTAGATACAGAACTTGGTATATAAAAAGATTGTCTAAGCATTTTGAAGATAAAAGAAAATCAATAGATAAAACACCCGATAGCGCTTCAAGTCAAGGATCATTTGACAAGTTTGAGAAAATGGTTAATCAAAAATTGTAAATAAGCCTATTTAATCATAGGAGAAGAAATGGCCATTGAGCAATCTGACATGGAAGCCTTAACCAAAGCAATTAGAGCTGGTATTTCTGCTGGCTTTAGAGATCATTTCAAAGATGGCCGGTCAGGTCAAAATTTAAATAGAACATCTGTTTCAACAGAGGCAGATCTCCCACCGCCTCCTCCGCCACCAGAAAGATCAGAGTCACTAAGTACAACAGTTGATCTGTCTTTTACTGCAGGATCAGGTGTAGGTGCCGAGCAAGGCACTGTTTTTTCTACTATTGAAAATGTTGGAAATGCATTAATTCAAGCAAATAAAGTAGTTTTTGATAATGCATATGAAAACCAAAACAATAGAATGTCAGTACTTTTTAGAGGCATGGTTCAGACGTATGGCGCCGGACTTAAAGATATATCTTCAGAAGCATTTAATACAAATGACTTTGCTAAAATATCAAACACATATGCAAAAAATCAGCTTGAAATATTTGGAGGTCTAAGAAACGAGTACTTCAAAGAAGGCAGTGAACTATTTCAAATTGTAGAAGGTGACTTTGCAGATCTAAACGCAGAATTTGAAGACTTTTCTAGAAAGCTTAGTAACACAAACATACAAGCAATGAAGAAAATTAATGCAGATGCTATGAAAGATGTTATTAAGTTTTCAAAAGCAACAGGTACTACAGAAATTGTAGGAACCCCGGCAGGAGTAATTGGAACTTCACAAAAAGGACCTGCGTTTGTTCCTGTGACCGTCGGTTCATTTGCTGATTTTGAATCAAAATTTGGCACATTAGATCCGGATCGATTTGGTCCATACGCAGCAAACGAGTGGCTTAAAAATAGAACGTCACTCACTTACATTAGAGTGTTAGGCGCAGGATCAAATTCTTCCACCTCAGATATATCAGTTACACAAACAGCA
>JGI24006J15134_10000118_pt1 | contig 67294 bp, 61 predicted proteins | sample LinPmetageLP53_FD_15134 | JGI IMG/M metagenome (IMG submission 15134)
GGGCTTGATCCAGATAAATAACTAATAGAAGCTGAAGTAGCAGTTATAGATCCTCCAGACAAGGTATCAATGTATGCTGTTCCATCAACATATAAGTTTCTCCATTCATAATTTGTAAATCCTAAATCAAACTTGTCATCTGCAGAAGGTATTAAACTTCCAGATGACTTAATAAATGGAGTATAAGAACCTATACTTAAACTTCCTGGAATTGATTTAAGTTCTTTAATATATGAAGCACTAACATAAGACGAATTCCATAGTTTTGTACTTGAACCTAAATCATATGTATCATTAGCATCAGGTATTATACTAGAACTTATTTCAGCACCCAATGAAACTGAGTCTGTTGTAGAATCTCCTAGTATTATGTTGCCATTTGCAGTAATAGATCCACTCACTAGTAGAGATCCAGATACGCTTACTGTTCCTGTTACACCGCTTAAAGGTGTTATGGTATTTACGTTTATATTGCTCATTATTTAACTCCGTTTTTTCTATATATAAATATATTTTATTTTTTTAATTTATTCTCATCAATTACCAATATTATCCATATTAACTATTCTAACAGATGCTCCTGCACTTATGGTATAATCTACTCCCAATGCAATAGTGATAGATGGGTTAGCATTTGATGTATAAAGTAATACGTTATATCCAGCCGGTATAAAGGTATTTCCTGTTGGTATTGAAGGATTACCAATAGAATTTGCTGCTAAGAATCCATTAGCTACTCCTGTGCCCGCAGGCCCTGTTAATCCTCTTGGGCCTGGAGAACTTACTCTTACTACCTTTATATTTCCTGTGTTTATCGTTACCTTATTACTCATATCAATAGCTCCCTAATGTTACGTTTTTAGATAATTTTATTTTGCCTTCTAAAAGTCTGGTTACATATATATCTGCACTACTAGCAGAAGCTATTTCTAAATCATAAACAGCTGTTGAAAAATCAAAATTTGAAGAGCTTTCAGCTGAAATATAAACTCCTATTGAACCTGACGCTAACGGTTTAGGATACGTTGATGAATGCTTTGAACCACTTAAATTTAATCCTGTACCATCATTATGTAAGCTAGAAGATAAAGTCATATGAGGACTAGAACCAATACTTGTTCTAATTTGCATTCTTGCTACATGGTGAGATAAGTCTATAGGGTTACCGTCGTTGTCTGTGTATTGTACTTCAAAGTCTGTGGTTGATCCCTGCTCAATTGTAAAAGTATATTGACCTGCTGCCATTAGTTATCCCTTAAGTTTAATTATTCTTATATAAATATCAGCTTTATTGTCTAAATCTATTGTTTTTGCAATAGTTTACATTCCCATTAGCATTTCAAATACATTGTCTATTGCTGGATGCCTGTGGTTATCCAGTAGTATTCTTTTATATACATATTCGGACTCTGTTATCTTAGATACATCTACTATTGCTGAGTAATTCTTATCTTTCAAATCTATTTGTTGATTATCTCCACAAAATATCATTGTAGAACCTTTACCTAATCTGCCTAGTGCCATTCTTAATTGAGATCTTGTTAGGTTTTGGAACTCATCTACTATTACTACACTGTTTTCAAATGTTCTACCTCTAAAGTGTGCTAGAGAAACTAGTTCTATTGATTCTTGTTTTTCTAATTTATCTAATATAAGCGGTTTATTATATACCTTTCGCATATTAGATCTAATAGGTACTAACCATGGTTCCATTTTTTCTTTTTCTGAACCAGGTAAAAACCCATTGTCTTCTGTAGATACAGTTGGTCTTGTTATTATAATTTTATTTATTATTCTCTTAAAAAACATATCTAAAGCAACTTGACAGGCCAATAAAGTTTTACCACTACCTGCCTTTCCTACTATAAAATTATAAGGATGGTGTAGCATTGCTTGTTTTGCTGATTTTTGTTCTTCTGATAGGGTTATTGAGAATTTAACAGATCCCTTTGGGGGATTTTTATCTATATTTTGTTTTGCCATATTAACCTCTATTATTTAATTGTTATTTACTATAAATATCAGAGCATAAAAAAAGGAGCTAATTTCTTAGCTCCTTCTTTCAAAAAATATAAATAAAATATTAGATTCTATTTAATCCTGCTACATGGATCTTACCATAAAATTCTGGTCTTACCATTTTCTTAGCATAACGAGTCATTACACCTTTACGTGGAGTAAAGTTTGTAGGATCGTAAACTAAAGGAGTCATAATTAACGGAATATATGGTGCGTAAACCGCTCCAGTTTCCAAGAATTGTGTTCCTCTAAAGCCCATCAAGATAGTATTTTCCTTCATGTATGGGTTTTTGTAAACAGTAAATCTAGAGTTTAATGCTCCAACTTTTTGTACACCCATTGCAAATGACATTGCATTTCCATCAGTATCTGCAGCATATCCTGGGATTGATTCTAGGATTGTCGCAACTTCTGGAGAAGTTACTAAGAAGTTTGCACCACCTCTAAGAGTTTTTTGGTGAATCTTGTTAGAAACTTTTTGGATTTTAGTACCTAAAGTTTGGAACCATGTGAATTGTGTATAAGCTTCTGCAGCCGTTGGGCTTAAGAAAGCGTCTGAACCATTGTATGTTTCACCTAATGCAGCCGACCAGTAGTCAGTTGTATTTGCATTTGCAAGAAGCATATCTAAAATTTCAAGATCAATTTCCATTGAAATATACTCAGATAACATTGAAGTTAATTCAGCTTCAGCGTCAATTGAGTGATATGCATTTAAGTCTTGTGCGAATTCTGGAGACCATGCAGCTTTAAGCTTTCTAGTCTTAGCAACAATCGCTTCAGATCTTAAATCAACATCAATTTGTGGAATTCCAACATCTTGAGTGTCTAGTGAAGCATCAACGTTAGAACCAACCATTTCAAAGTCGTTTCTTTGGTCAGCTGTTGTAGCTCCCATGAAATGAACTTTAATACCGTTTTCTGAGTGACCAGCACCACCTGTTGCAGCAGAAACAGATACAAAGAAGTTTGCAGTTGTTCCATTAACAAAGTTATATGCATTTAAGTTTCTGTCTACAGACATAGAAATTGCAGCTGTTTGTCCTTGTAAACTTTCAACATATGCACTTCTAATTGCAGTTTCATCCAGTATAAATGTACCATCAGTTACAGATGAAACAGCAACTGCTTGTTTAATTACTTGACCAGCAGCTACAGATGCAGAAAGATCAGCACTAAAGCCAACATCTTTCCAAGTTGCAGATGAAGATGCGAAAGTAGTAACCGTAACGTCTCTCATTTTAGTAGTATATCCAGCTCTACCACCTCCTGCAGGTGTATTACCATATAATCCACCAACTGGGTCTGAGTTAGACTTAGATGTATTACCCATGATATCGCCAGCATAAGCTCCACCATAGTTTGAATTTGTGTCCGTACCATACTTAAAGTCTAAGAAAAATACTAGACCAGATGGTAAGTTCATCGGTTGTACGCTTACGAAGTCTTTTGCAGCGATTTCGCCGAAGACTCTACGTACTAATGGAAGAGCTACGCCCGACCATTGTTCTTTACTCGCAGTACCACTTGAAGTGTTATTAGCCTCGTCGATTAACTGACGTGCTTGATTTTCTAAAAGTACAGCCATGCCTGATTTCTCATACTCATGTCCGATTCCTTCTAGTAAACCTGTTTTATCCCACTTATTTACTAACCCTCTTGTTTCTTCAAGCTTGTCAGTATATGTAGTATTTGCAGAGTTTAATAAATTTGAAATGTTTGCCATTTTAATTTTCTCCTAATTTTCTTGCAGTTCTAAAGTAGACCTGCCAATTTTTTCATTCGATTTGTAAATTGATCTGCCTCTACAATCACTTTTCGTGATGGTTTAGTAGATCGTGTAGTTTTTGAAGCAAAGCTTTCCTTTATAGTTCGCTTTTTGCTTGCACCTGAACTTAAAGATTCAGCTAAAGTAGAGTAAACTAATTTAACTTCTCTTGTTGATACTGCTCTGTCGAAAGTTTCAATGATTTTCATCTTCTGACCTTCAGTTAAGTTATGCGATTTGAATAACTTGTTAGAGAATAAAAGTTTTGCGTTTAATAAATTAACTTCATTTATAGTAGATTTCATAGTTTTAATAGTACTATAAGCTTCTTCTAATCTTTCTGTTAAATCACTAACTTTTTCAGATTCACCTTCCATACCGTCTTCAGATTCATTAACTTCTTCGTCATCATCTTCTTCTTTTAAAGATTTAATAATTTCGTCTAAGTCAAGTTCTTCTTCTCCATCAGTAGTTTCTTCTTCTTCAGCCTCATAAGCCATTTCAGTAGGATCTTCTTCAGTTTCTTCCATTTCTTCGTCATGCATTTCTTCAACGTCTTCAGTTTCTTCAACTTCTTCGCCTTCTTCGCCTTCAAGTTCTCTAATAATAGCCTCTAGGTCAAGGTCTTCTTCTTCTTCTTCATCCATGTTAGCCATTTCAGTTTCAGTTTCATCGTCCTCTTCTCCTTCGTCCATTGTTTCTTCTTCTTCCTCTTCTTCAGTGAGTTTGTTAACAACAGTGTTGTTTTCATCCTCTGTACCATAGGCACCTGATTCAGTATCAGTTTCAGATTTTTCTTCGTCATTTCCATCAGCAACGTCGACTTTATTGTCGCCACTTCCAATGTTTGATGAGTCAGATTGCTCTTCAATTTCGTCTCCATCTTCTTCAGTCTCTTCTTCTATTTTTCTAGAAAGCATAGATTGAATTTTTGGAGTGAACGCTTCTTCAAGAGCAAGTCGTGCATTTGCAATAGCTGTTTCTCTGACAGCCTTAGCGTCAGCAATAGCTTCTTTTAGCAAGTTTGATTTTGCCATAATTGTTCTCCTCAATATTTTTATTTTTGGAATAAGATTATTAGGAATCTTAATAGATATTTGTTTTATAGTCTTTTACGCTTATATAAGAGATAAGGTATTTTTCGACCAATACAGATATAAATATATACAAATATATCAAAAAACAAAAAAAGGGAACAAAAATGTTCCCTTTAATATTAACTAGCTTTGCCGTCCATAATGGCGGTCCAGACGTGGCCTTTATTGGCTCTTTCTGCTTGTCTATCCAGCGTCCACTGGGCTCGATAAGCTGCCTCCTTTACTCTTTTGCGTTTAGCTGTTGGTTTTTCATAATACCTTTTTGCTCTTAATCGCATCATAGTATCATCATCTTTTAATTGCCTTTTTAAATATTTTAAGGCTTTTTCTAGTGTACCAATATTACTATCTGGTACTTTTACGGCTAAGCCGTTTCCTGGTACAAAAAATTCCTCTCTTCTATGTCTTTTGAAGTTTGATTTTTTGAACTTGCCATCCCTGTTATATGGACGGTCTTTTTTGAAATCTTTTCTCATAAATTTGTTTTAGTTAAACGTTTAATTACTTTAATATAAACAAAAAAAATGACATATAAAAATATATGCCACTTAATTTCACTTTTGTTATTTTTTATCTAAGATCGATATAGTCTTTACTTGCATCTACTTTTTTAAGATCTAGCTTTAATGTTTTGAAATATTTTTGTATACTTCTTGCATATTTAATCATTTCTTTTTGATAATATTTTTCTTCACTCCAAGAGGCTTTATCACCAGACTTTAACTTATTGGCTTTATCTCTGTCTGCACCTTTAACTGCACTATTTTCTGCTCGTAAATAGTACTCAAAATCTTGTAGTATATCTCTATAAGCTCTATTAATTTTACTAGCAGAATCATTCCAACCAGAAGAAACCTTTTTCTTTTTTAACATGTCTAATTGTTTATCAACAGACGCTTTATACATCTTTGTCACAGCATCTACCATTTTAATTATTTGGTCGCCTGGACTAGAATTTGCTAATCTATCTCTTAGTATTGTTTCGTATCTACTTCTGTTTTGTTGGGCAACTGTTTTTGCACCAATAAGTGCAGTTGCTCCTACTTTTGCAGCTGCTCTATCAGCTTTTTTACCACCAGATGAACCTATTTTAGTAAGGTCAATAGTAATTACTTCATCAGCAACCTCTGCAAACCTTTTATAGTTGTGTAGGTTTTCAGTATTACCTCCCATTGGGGAACCAGTACTACGTCCTTTAGATTTTTCACCAGTAGCAGAATATGTTGATTTACCAGTGCCTCTGTCGTATCTGTCTCTACTAACGTGGATCTTTTCTTTTCCTCTAGTTACACCAATAAGTCCTGGTCTAATTGTACCTTCCCACGAATAGCCACTTTTTACAAATGGATTTCTTTTATCTTTATTTACAAAAAAGAAGTTTACTAGTTTAGGGTCCGGACCTTTACCGAAAGCTTCTTCTGGCGCGTTTGCCCAATCTACATCATATGATTTTGCAAATGCTTGAAAGAATTTTGCGTCTGAGCCTTTTAATTTGCCGTATAATTTACTAGCAGTTTTAGACTGAAACTTTTCGTTTAGCGATTGTTTCTTTTCTTTAAGTACATTAAGTATTGTTTCCTTTACTAATTTTCTAAATGCTGATTTTTTCATTGCCATTTTCTCCATTACCATTTTTTCCATATGGGGCTATCTGAATTATTCTTTTTTCCAGTTGCTATTCCCCAACGTTGTCCAGCCTTTCCACCAACTCTAGGAGATATAGTTTCATTTTTTATAGCCTTTGAAACTGTTTTTCTCCTGTTGGCTAAATATTCGTCAGATTTATCTTCATCACCGTCATTATCTATATCACCATCTTCTTTTCCAACTGGATCAAGTTTTTCAGCTAGTTCGTAATATCTACCAAGTTTGCCTCCAAGATCTTCATATAGTGATTCAAGTCTTTGTTGTAAAGATTCCATTTCTAAAGCAGCTTTTTCAAATAGTTTCGATGTGTTATTTATTTCTTTAACGTCTCTTTTTACAGTTACTCCGTCAAACCAACTTTCTGTTTCAGACATAATATAATTTCCTGCACCTGAAGAGAGTCTTTTTATAGCTTCTACAACGTCTTTTATATTGTTTTCTCTGTATATGCTATTACCATACTCATTGAATTTTGAAACAGCCTCTACAAATGCTTGTTTTTGTTCTGGTGATAACTTAGATTCTTTTAATATTTTCTTTAATTTCATTATATTGTCTCCTTATCTTTGTAGTACTAATATGAATGTTGTAGCATTATCTGATTCTGCACCTGCTAATCCTATTTCATGAACAACACCAATAGCTAAATCATCTAGTTCTATTGTTCCACCTCTTGCTAACTTAACCCTACCTAAAATAGTAGAACCAGATATCATAAAGGCTGATGCACCTAAATCACTAGAGCCTGAACTAAAATCCCTAAATTTATTACTTACAATTTGTACACCATTGTATCTTCCAAATGGTCCAAACTTATTTAATTCATCAGTTACTAATCCTGCCATTATTTTCCTCCACAACAAGAATCATCAGCTATAGCTGGTATTTCACATTTACCAGTCATTTCGCAAAGAATATCTGAAATTAAGCTGTTCATTTTGCTATATTTATTTGTTTTTATATTTTTGTTAACACTTTCGTTCATATTAGTTGGGTGCATAAATGCTCCATGGGTTGAAGGATTACTAACAAAGTCCCAGCATATTAGTTCAAAGTCATCTTTAACCTTAACCATTTGATCGCCGTCTTCGTAAAGTTCTTCTACACTGCCTAAACCTCTAGAACTTATACCTAATTTTACACCAGCCTTTAATAATTCTTTAAGAATATTACCTGCAGGGGTTCCAAGTACTTCTACCTCTCCCATCACATCATCGCCTTTCCACCAAACATTTTTTACATTATGGGAAACATTTTGTAAATTAACAACGCTTGATTCTGGGTGATCTAATTCTCCTAAAGCTCTGCTTTCAGCAATGTTTATTTTTTTGTAGTTTTTAACCTCTCGCATTAAAATTTCTCGAGGATAAACCCTTCCATTTTGGTTTTTTGCGTCAGCCCTTTGTAAACACCCAGTTACAATAACTCTACCATTATTTTTTCTTTCAGATTCCACAATCATTTGAGGGGAAATGTCAAAGCTCGTATAATCTATTAAAAGTTTTTTATTCATGGTTGATTCCCTTAGTTATTAGTACCTTCTAATCTACGTAAAGTTGGAAAGTCATTTGGACCAAGGTCTCTTGATGACCATCTAGTTTTATCTGGTCCACAAAGTACATCTTCTCCTGTAACTGTTGTAGTTACGGATCCGGTACCTGCTGCTAGATTAGTAGTCCAAGGTGTTCTTACTGTTCCTTCAAATGCTGATTGTATAGTTAATACGGTTCCATTCGCGGCGTGAAGAGCTGTACTAGCTGAGAAATATGTACTAGCCTTATTAGCTGTTGTTGTAGTTCCTGCAGTATTCATTAAGTACTTATCATTTATAGTGTTTCTAATTTCAGTTAATACGGATGCAGTTGTAGTTGCTTGTAAATCCATGTTAACAGAACCAGTTAATCTAAATTGTGCAGAACCTAAAGGTGCAGCTGTACTTAAACTACTTGTTTCAAATGATAATCTTACTTGGTATCCACTATTTCCACCGTTTGTAGATAATTGGCCTTGTCCAACCCTTGCAGAATATAAATCTATATAGTTTGCACCAATACTACTACTATTATTTATTGCTGCACCTGAACCTGTAATACTTCCATTGTTTGTAAATCTAAATGTTGCTGTATGAAAAATATTTTTCTTTGCAACTTTGTATAGTGATTTACCTCCTGCAGCTGCATTTGCTGTTGGATTATTATCCGCAAAATTAGCATAGTTTGCAGTTTCAACAATTCTTGCTTCTGCTATTCTATATAATCTCATTTGTTCGTGCATAGGTAGGTCCCATCCTTGGAATTCCTTACCTTCAAACATGTGTACTTTTTTCTTAATATCGTTTCTGAATTGTTGCCAACCATAAACGCTTTGTCTTACAAATTTTCCCATTGTTTTTTCCCCTGTTTATTTTATGAAGCTATTTCTCTTAGTTTATGTGATACCTTTAATAATCTTTCAGCTATTTTGGACATCCTTGGTTTAGTTGATTTCCAATACTTATCAGAAGAAACACCAGCCTCTTGTTTAAGTTTAGCAGCTCTTCCAATTATTCTTTCTATTTCAAAAAGTCGCTTATTTATTTCTTTTATAGCTCCATTGACTTTTTGTCTAGAATTTTTTGATTCTTCTTTCTTAAACGTTGGATAATTGGTACCATATATTTCTTTTACAACTTTATATCCAGTACTATTTTCAGCGTTTTCTTTTTCTTTCTTTTTATCTTTACCAGTTTTACCCGAAAAAGCGTTTGGGGTTTGATACCCAGCGACATTACCAGTAGTTGAAGCTTCTGTTACTTCTTCATCTGTTATTTCGTCTATTATTTCTTTTAATCGCTTACTAATTGACATTTTTACACTCCTCAATTAGTTCGTACAAGTTCATCATCGTTGTTAAATGCTTATCATTTGTACGATTTGATTTTTCTATCTTTTTTAATTGATTTGCCACTTCTTTTAATTTTATAGAAGTTATCTTATCATCAATTTTATTTGCAGCTTGCACTATTTTTTTTCTATTAGTTTTAGCTTCTTTATTCATATATTTTACTATACTAGAACCATTTGAGTTTATATATTCTCTCAATAATGACTGTTGTTTGTCATTAAGTGCTTTGCCATATTTTTCATTAAATTTTTCTAACAATAATTTATAGCTTAATAGTCTCATATCTTTATCTTGTTGAGAATATTCTTTTGCAACCTTTTCCTGTAAGGTTTTTGGTTTACTTTTTGAAACATGCTCTATTATAGTTTCCTTACACAACATTATGTGTTTTGGATTATTAACGCTTTTACTATTAATAGATTCAAATAAACTATATATAGAAGCATTCATTTTATAATTAGATATTTTTGTTCTAAAAAATGATTCTAGACTATATTGCCTGTTTATTTCCTTTATCAAATTGTATTTTTTTCTCTTAAGATTAAGATTTGAAATCTTTTTTCTTTCAGATAATACTAAATTCAAAAACTTTTCAGCTCTTGGAATATTTACAAACTTTTCATTTGACAATGAATTATACAAATTTAATTCTTTACCTAGGATAGTATTTTTTCCAAAATATTCCTTTACTATTTTTAACGCAGGAGAATTACTTGTCCCGTTTAAAGTATCAGTAGTTATTTGCCTAACTAATAATTCAAACAGTACCCCAGTGTTTTTTAGCTTTGAGTGTTTTATGCTTTTTGCCACCTATTATATCTCCTTTGTGTACGATACCTTACATTCATATATAAATATATCAAAACAAACCTTATGTTATGTCGGTATCCAATAAATTAGACTCATCTAACATATTAGCCTTCTCGCTCAACATAGATTTTTTATTTTTGAATAATTCCATTGAATTTGCAATTTCTTTTGCCAATGGGTTACTATTTTTGTACTTAGTTTTTATTGAACGGTCTTTATTTTTAGTATCTCGCTTTACTTTTTCTCTACCAAGAGGATCTCTTCCTCTTGCTCCGTTATCTGTTCCGTAGTAATTGTTTTCTTTAGGTCTGCCGACATCTGCATCTGATTCACCATCTCTTGTCTTTCTAGTATCATTTGCAGATCTAAGTCTTTCCCTATTTTTACTTTTTATATCTTCTTGTACAGTTGGTTCTTTTGCTGGGTCTTTACCCTCTTGTTCTATCATGTCATGCCTATATTTATTTATAGTATCTTCAACAACTTTTTCTCTTTCAGAACTTACACTATCTTTAACTATTCCATATATGTTTTCGTATATCCAGTCTTCAGATAACATCTTATTACTACGAATTTGATCGGCTAAATTGATTTTTGACGTCCATAATTCTATTTTTTCTTGTTCATATATTGTTGATGGATTTGTTAATGATAAACTAAAATCAACTAAATCTTCATCAGTATACCCTTGTGTATATAGGTGTACTAATCCAATTTTTGTTAACTCACTTACAACTATTCTTTGAATTCTTTCAATTGTTCTTGCAAATCTTACATCTAGTGCTGCAAGAGTAGCTTTACCATCAACGCCTTCTTCATAACCTAAAAACGCTTTTGGTACTCTTAATGAAGCAAGTAATCTATTTTTTAGATATTCAATATCTTCTGTTCCTGTCCATTCCATTCCTGCAAGTGAATCTATACTTGTTCCACTATTTCCTCCTCTAGTAGGTAAATAAAAGTCTTCCATCATATTTTGAAGATTAAACTTTAGGTTATAATCACCCGTGTTTTGGTCTATATATGGCGTCTTTTTCATTTGATTTATTACTTTTTGCATATAGCCATCAACTTCACTTGGTGGTATATTACCTATATCAATATTAAATACCCTTTTTTCTGGAGCTCGCATAATCCTGTGGATCATCATTGCATCTTCCATAAGTGTTAATTGTTTCCAAGTTTTTCTACCTGATTCAACTATTGATTTACCATAGGGTAACCAGTTAGTATCATTTAACATTCTAAAATGGGCTACTTCATAATTTTCATAATATGTTTTACTAGTTGAATTTACATTTGAACCATTTGCTCCCGCAAAACTAGGGTCATGTAAAAATCTAACATATTCTGGTCTCTGTGGATCTATTCCTTCTTCTCTTTGTACTTCATATGCAGATATCGGAGATACACCAGTTACTCCTACTTTTTCTAAAATATCTAATTTAAGATAAAAGTCTCCATACTTACATATATTTCTTATCCATGGCCATAAATTAAATTCTACATTTAATACATCATAATATAAATTATGCAATATTTCTTGTATTTCTTGTTTTTCACTATTTATTGTTAGTATATCTCCAAATTCATTTTTCATAGTTGATTCGTCTGCATATATATCTAGTGCAGAAGAAATTATTGAATCTGTATCCATAGCTTCATAGTCTGTAAATAGCTCGTTTCTCATTTGGGCAAATGCTTGAGTAGGATTATAAACAGAATTAGCCAAATTTGAATGGTGTAATCTATTATATCTATCAATTAGTGTATTTGATGCAAGATTTCCAGCTGACTGAAGTCTAGCGGTGTCTACTACACGTAGGTCTTTATCACCTACCCGCCTTACAACTGCTCCAGTTGAAAATAATTTTTTTAGTCTTCCAAAAAATGTTTTATCTGCCATAGTTTTTCCCTTTTATAACCTTATAACAACCATCGTAAATCTTCTTCATCATTACGTGTTGTTTTCATTTTCCAAGGATTATTTGTTGCTGTATTATTAGTATATACGCCTTGATTGGATTTTCCAATTCTGCTTATAGCTAATTTATCTAATTCTATTCCTTGTTGTTTTAATTTTAACGCTGTATCTCTAACCCACATTGCTATTGAAAAAGCCATAACTAAATCATCGTTATATCCTCTTTGTGCCTCTGCTTTACTACCATTCCAAATAAAAACTCGTAATTCTTCTAATAGCCTTTTTGATCTTACAATGCAGTCTTTTTCTCTTAAATAAATATCAAGTTTAGAAATTAAAAGTGGCCTAGTTTTTGAAGAAGTGGTAAATCCAGGTGTCATTTGTGATTTATCTTTTAAGTCATATCCTCGGGTTAATTGTGTAGTTGCGTCTACTACACCATCTTGTTTATATGTATAATATAAGTTCTTATATTCTCTATCAATTGCACTTTGTATTGATCCAAAACCTACACTTGCATTTTCAATAACTAATAAAGCGTCATTATATTCTGTTGCTATGTTAACCAACATATTACCAAAGTCTTTAGGTGATAATTGTCCTCTGTATTCTGCTACCTGAGTTACTGTTTCAATATCAATCACATGGAAGGTAGAAAAGTCACTACCATCACCTCTTGCAACGTCAGCTACGACCATATATGTTTTACTATAGTTTGGTTGTTCCCAAATCCAACAATTCCCATCAAATCCTCTTGTTTCTTGTGGATCCATTTGATGTGTGTTTGAATACCATTCTATTATTGATGGATCAACCACGTTATGACCAGATGAAACAAAATCACAATCACACTCTTGTGCGGCCATTTTAGGACCAAGTAATTCATCTTGTTCATTTCTCCAAACTTGTTCTCTGTCTGGGTGTACTGACCAATGTAATCTTATGGTATTAAAGTTATTTGTTCCTTCTTCTGCTTTTACCCAGGTTTTATGAAACCAGTTACCAACACCATTTGGCGTAGAAAGGGCTATACATTTACCACCAGTTGCAAGTGTTTGTTGTGCTGATGCCCATATTTCTTCAATTTTATCAATAAATGCTGCTTCATCTATTATAAGTAGTGATAGTGCTTCCGATCTACCAGCGTCTCCAGAACTAGAAACCGCCTTTATTTGTGATCCATTTTTAAATCTAAGACTTAATTTATTATCTTCAGTACAGTTTCCCTTTAACCATGACGGTAGGTAATCGTGCATTTCTCTAACCTTAGTCACAAGATTTTTTGCAACGTCTTGTTTAGTTGCTATTACTAGAACATTTTTATCTTGGTGAAAAAGCATTAACCAAAGAGAATATCCAGCAGATATTGTTGATATACCTAATTGTCTAGACTTTAATATAATATTATAATCGTTATTTTGGAATTGTTCTAATGAACGCTCTTGAAACGTATATAGATTAAACGGTATTCTTCCTCGGGTAGGGTGTTGAATTTGACAATACTTTTTCATAAAGTATATAGGGTCCTGGACGCACTTTAAGTATTCTTCCCGTATAATTACTTTAATAGACTTTGTCTTCTTCATATATATAAATATATTTTTAGGACAATTTTATTGTTGTTTCTTAGTTCTCTTTTCGAAACTTCTTCCACCAAAATATGCACCGATGACTGTAATTAGAACTAATTGTAAAAGGTCTGTCCATTTTTCTTCTACTACGAACTTTATTGAGCCTGCATCTATAAATATCATAAGAACAGTACATACGACTAGGAATATAAGTACTAGTGGTCTGACGTTTTTAGATAACCAGGAATCAGAATTCATATCTGCTTTCCATCTATCTGTTATATTTGCTTCCATCTGTGTTTCATAATTTGAAACTAATTCTTGTATTTTTTGTTCAGCTGCTAGCTTTTCTGCTTTAGATGTATGTAGGTTGTCTACTACTCCACCTATACCTTTTACTAGATCTGCTGCACCTCCTGAAAATATTTTTCCTAATATACTCATAACTTTTTCTCCTTAATTTTAATATTCAAATGGAGGTGTACCATAGTCTTTTTGACTTATACCATACCAAATATTTCCTACTTGATAGTACCACCATCCATGTTTATTGTCTTCTATAATCTTAAACTTGCCCTTTGGTAGAGGTGAGTCTTTTTTAGAAGCTCTTGCAATGTATTTTAATACGGGTACTCCATCATCCCATGTTTTATCTGTTTTTCTAGCCTTTACAGATTTTCTTTTTTCTGTATTAGTTGCCATATGAAGCTTAAATGCTGAATCATCTCCTAAAAAGCTTTTCCATACATCTTCATTTAATTTGCCTTCATTTAACTTGCCTTCTTTAATGGTTAGAAAAGCTTTTACCATCGGTGCTCCACTAGCTCCTTGCTTCCATTTCATTATATCTTTAACAGCAGCTAACTTTATCTTCTTAACTACCGCTTCTGTATCCCATAATTGTTTGCCGTTCCAATTAAACTTATTATCGCCTACTTTTGTAAATGTCATTTTGTAAGCTAGTATCTTGCCACCTATTTTAAGGTCTTTCATTCTCATTCTAAGGTTAACTCTAAAATTAGCTGCTCTCTGAGAGAAGTCTTCATTTAATTTGCCTTCATTAACACCTTCAAAAGCTGATTTAGTTGGTTTTCCTTTGAGAGCTTGTTTGCATTCTTTATTGAATCTTTTTAACCAACCAGTAGCTTGTGATGCATATCCATCTTGCATCTTTTCAATAGCCATGTTTAGTGTAGATGCTATTTCATCTGCATATTCATCATCTATTCTATCAAATTTATCTGATAGTTTAACTAGTGCATCTTCACCAACCTTTTTAGTGATCTTTGAACCTATAGTTAATAGTGGTTTTAGCCCTCTTGCTAACGCTTCATTAACTTTGCCTTCTTTATTTATAGACTTAGCAGCTTTAACGGCATCTTTGTGTGCTTTAGAGTTTTTATGTGCTGGTTTTTCGCCTCTTTTTCTTTTGGCATGTATATTTGCCCAAAGTCCTTTACTTTTTTCCGTTAACTCATCCTCGATTGGCTCTGTTTGTAGTGCTTTGTTAAAGTCTTTTTCAGCCTTTACTACTTGTGCATGCATTTTTATTAGACCTTGTTTTAGTTTTTCTTTTTTCTTAGGGTCTTTTTCACTAACAAAGGCTTTCCTTAACTCTTGCTGATTTAACTGGATTTTTTTATATGTTTCAATTGCTTTAGTAAAATTTTTTGTAATACTTTCTAGTAAAACACTAACTAGTTCATCAGCTATTATTTCTTTTAATATTTTTTTTTTCATTTTTAATCCCAGAATATCATTTTACCCAATATACCTAATAAAACAATCCATATTGACCATATTGTTTTTTGAGCGTTTTTTCTAAAGGTTGTATTTTTGTTTACTCTTGCAATAGTTCCAGAATCAGGACCCAACAATGTCTTTTTAATCATTGTAATATCATCTTGCATTTTAGATTGACTCTCTTTTACGTGTTCAATATCTTTTTTTACAAGTTTTATTTCGCTATATAGTTGTTCGTTTGTGTGTCTTGCCATATCTTTAATAAATATCTTTATTTTATTCTTTATGCATACTTTCGTACTTTTTTGTTAGGTCTTTTTCTAGGTTTGTAATTCTAGTATTAATCCTATCACGTACTTCTTTTGTATTTTCATTGCTCCAATCTTCTATTTTGCCAGATTCAGTGATATATCCCTTTCGATTTGTTTCACTAATAAAATCGGCTGCAACTGATTTTAGGTCTTTCATATATGACTTGAAATTTTTAGTCATTATATCTTTTTCATAATCTTTATATTTACCCTTTATTTTAAGATCTGTTTCGTAAAAAATTCTACAATCCATACATTCACTATATAATTTCCAAAACATTTTATCTAGTTCTCCCTTCATTACCCTACTATTACACTTTGGGCAAACTAATGGCATATGAACCTTATTTCTAACACTGTCTAATTTTGTAACTGTTTGTGTTATTCCGTTTTTTATTGTCCAAGTTTTTTTACCCTCAGTCCAAACATCACCTTCAACATGGTCTCCTTCATTATTACCATAACCTATTTGTATTTTTGTCTTGTTTCCAAACTTTTTTGTTGCAAGATTTCTCATTCTTTGAACTTTGTGTTCTGGAATATATTTTTTCATAACCTTTTCTCCTTTTAGAAAGTCATCATGCCAGCAATTTGATTTACTGGTGCAAATGCTCCTGTTAATTTATACGTATTTCCTTTATATATAAAAACTAATCCTTCACTTGGAATTATAGTTTTAAATCCTCCTATTGAAGCAACCTTTTTTAGCTGTTGAGTCATTCTATTTAATTTTTTAAGGTCTCCACCTTTTCTAACATCACTAATTGCTTTTGCAACCTGTTTTCTGACGTTTTGAATTGCTTTGTCTGGGTTTGCAGCTAAAAAACCCTCTACGTTTTTAAGTACTTCAGCACCTAGTTCAAAGAATATAGTTTCAAATGGTAGCATATTTTTCTTTACCTGGTCTGCGTGATTTAGTTTATCAAAATCTTTAGCTTTGGCTAATATTGCTTCATCAGAAATTGTTTTTTTATCTAATCTAAAAGATTTATCAAAAAATGCCCAACGTTTAACCAATCCCATTTTAATTGTATTATCAATACCTTTTATTTTTGTGTCAACAAAATTTTCCCACCATACTTGGTGATAATATGAAAAAGAATCTGAATCTTTCATTTTATATTTTTTCATAAGTTTACTTAATTTACTTAAAAAATATGGTTTTTTAGCTGAATAGTCTTGGTGAGGATTTATTTTAAGAATCTTTGGGCCTATAATAGAAAAGTTTTTTTGTACCGATTGATTTATTTGCGCAATCATTCCCGCAAGTATTCTTGCACCATCACTAACTGATCCAATTGCTGTACCTCCCTTATATTTTAATACATTATGGAATTGTAAATATGGTGCGTCATAGGTAATTACGTTTGCAGATGCTGGAAACATGATTTCCATATTTACCCAATTGTTACCGTTATCAAATATTTTTTCTTGTTGTTTTAGATTAAGGCTTCCTATTGCTTTTTCAAGATCTTTCATTGCAAAAGTGAAGGCCTTTTCTATATTACCTCTACCTTTAAATTTTGAAGCAACTGCTTTGTAATCCATTCCTCCCTTTTTAAGGTCTCCAGTATTTCTAGCTGCTAGCATTTTACCGTTCCAACTTACAAATAGGTTTTGTCCATCTGTTTTTTCAGTTGCTGCTTTTTCTAGGTCAAGATTTCCTTGGAGTGCAAGGTCTATAATTTGTTTAAAGTCTCCAAAGGTTAAATTTCTATCATCAAAGGGGTGTGACATATGGCCATAGGCTCCTCCTTCTAATAATAATTGTTTTGCAATCCATTGTCCTAAATTTTCATTAGTAGTATTTACAGATATATTTTTTGGAAAAGAAACTTTTTTTCCTAGTTTTTGTTTTTTAAGGGTATTTTTAATATTGCTCATTTCTTTACTTTGTTTTATAGGTTCTTTTTTGGATTGCTTAATTGATTTTTCTGCCCCTAAGTACTCTATGAATTTAAACCCTGATTGTTGTGCTAAATATTTTGACCAACGTTTCCACCTATTATATGCTGCCGTACCAACTCTATCCTTTATATAATTTGTACCTCCAGATACATTAGCAGCTCCTGTTGCAGGTATACCAACAGGAAAATAAGATACACCGCCAGTGGGTCCATCAGGGTATGCTGTTCCGTGTTGAAAAAATTCTTCTTCTGGTACAAGATAATTTAGTACATTCATACCTAACCTAAATGCCATTTTTTTAGTATCTGTCCTATATGATTTTTGGGTACCATAAAAATATCTTGGACCATCATCAACACCCCTTTGGCCTGGTAAAGTGTTACTTGCTTCCTTTATTATTTTTTTCAAATCAGTTTTAATAAAGAAATTTTCCATAACTTCATTAAGCTTTTCTAATTTATTTACTATGAGTTCATAGTTTTTAGTATGGCCAAATATTCCTTTAAATACCTTTGTCTTTTCTTTTTTATCTAAGTCTTTATCACCTAAAGCCTTTCTAATTGCAGTACCACTCATTTCACCATAACCAGGTACTGTTAGGCTTACGTGGGGAGCTATATATGTATATGCACCATCCTTATATCCAACCTCAGCTTTACCTTTCCAAGGCCTAAAAAACTTACCACCTAATCTACTAGCATCTTTTTTACCAACAACAAATACTGCAGCTGTAGTTTTAGCATCGTATTTTTTTAATATTTCTTCTGCTTTATATGTGTTTTTAACCTGTACTACTTTAGAAATTCCATATGATTTTATTATTTTTTTCTTTTCAGCAAATGTAAATGGAGACTTAGGCAAATCAACCTTACCACTGGTTGCTACATATGCGTCTTTGAATTTAGAACTAACATGTTTATATACTTCAGCATGATGTTTACCCATAGGTTGAAATCTACCAGGATATATAGCAACAACTGTTGTTATCTTTTTTTCTTCTAAAAGTATTTGATTTGCTACCCACTTACCTAAACTCATGATTTTCTCAACTCCAATTCTTTTTTAATCCACTGTTTAGCTATGTGGTTTTGTAATGGTTTTTTTATGAATTTATTTGCTCCTTTTTTAACAACATCTGGAAACTCTTTTTTTTCTGAATTATCAACAACAAGCATATTACTTGAACCAAAAAGCGCTTGGAATTTACCCATATTGTTTTGTACGGCTTGCCAAGAACTTTTTACTAATTCTGATGGAAGTTTTCTATCTCTTTCAAAATTTCTTTGTAAAGCTACCTCAAGATCAGTGTTTACAAAAATCATAAAACAGTCATAACCTACAGCTTGTAGTTTCTTTTTTTGTTTTGCTATGTTTCCATAGTTTTTACCTGTTCCATCTATAAGAAGGCCAAGCCTTCCATTAATATAGTTTCTAAGGGCAGTGTCTCTAACCTGTTTACTTTTATTTCGCAGTATCATTGCAAGTTTATGGTCATCATTACTGAGCTTTGATATATCTTGGCTTAATCCCTTCATTTGTAAAAATGTTTCAAAGTACTTATCACTATTAACAGATTTTAATCCTTGAGCAGAAACGAATGGCATTTTCTCTGGCATTCCAAAAAGTGAAGATGCAGCATATGATTTACCACTACCAGGACCACCCGCAGTAAACACTGCTTTGAAAATACCTGGATCGTATACACCTTCGTTTAGTATATCTTTTAATTTAATCATCTTATATAAATATAGAAATTTTCACTATAATACCAATTTTCCACTTGACAATTTTATTTTTCCACTTGATAACTGGAGAAACGATGGGGTTAGTAGTGTAAAATGGACGATTACATACACAAAAGTTGCTATCAAAGCTATACCACCGCCATTTGGTTCTATTGGGTCACAAAGTTTTACCCTAAGATTTGATATATCATTTTGGCTCCAAGTTTTACCCCAAGTATTGGTGGGTCCTCCAATTTCTAAGTTTTGTGCAGTGCCAGTAATATTAGATGTGAGTATTGGTGAGGTAAAAGCTCCCGATGATTCGTGATGTAGTTTAGTATTAAATGTATTGGGATTACTACCGCCAGCAAGTTGACCATATGCATCTTCTATAATAACACTTATTCCATTAACTGTTCCATAACTTGATAATATAGGTCCTCCGTCGTAGATTTCTACAGCAGCATAGGCTGAACTTTTACCTACATCTAAGTAAAAAGTAGATGTATTATCTATAATAGCGTTTTCACCTTGATACCCTCCATCTACGGTAGTAAATATAATTGTTCCTGTTGCTGGCATATATTATTTATCCGCAGATATTGTATATGTTGCTGTTACTGACATGTCTTATTAACTCGATGCGTTTAATACAAATGTTTTTTTAGTTGTTGTTTTACCTGAAGTAACTGCAACCACAATTATTAAAGTATCAGTTGCATCAACACTTGCGGCAGCTGCATGTGTTATACTATTAATTTCTACTGTTGTTTTAGCTTGAGTTGTTGTTAAAGCGGGAAAAGGTGATGTTACTTTAGCATCATTTGTAGTTACTCTAGTTGAAAAAGATCCTGAAGCTGTTGTATATTCTTTTTTAAGAGATGCATAAGATCCTGAAGCTGCATCATTAGCATTTACTACGTCAGTTAAATCATCTATTGATGTTCTTAACATTTCCATTGCTTTCCATTCTGGATCTATTTGTATGTCTACATCTCCAGTAAAGAATTTTTCTTCTGGTGATCCATCCTTTGATCCACCTGATCCAAATTTATCTGACGATTTTGTTTTTTGTCTTGCCATTTATATAACCCTTATTTTCTTTTTGAAAGTACTTTAACCACCGTATCTATAACTTGGCCAGATTCATTTACTGGGTTGTTTCTAACATATTCTGCTATAATATTATTTACCTTATTTCTTTTTATAGAAAGATTATTTATATTTATGTTTTCTTTTATTAACATCTTTAATATATTTACAACATGTTGTTTTTCAGATAATGTTATTTTCTTTTCTTTTATTCCTGATACCTTTACTTTTGGACCAGAAGATTCTACTATTCTATCTTTGCTTGGTTGAGACTTTACTTCTACAGTTACAGACTTAGATTTCTCCACAGAAAAATCACTTTCCCATGGTATAAAATATGTATCTTCAGCTATTACTTCTAATTTTATATTTCCACTTATGGATTCACCAATGATGCCCTTAAGTTTTTTTATTGGCACAGTACATTTTCCGTCAGAAGTTACCTTACCGTTAAAAAGCAAACTATAATCTGCTGTTTCTACGACTAATCTAGCCTTTGTTTTTGTCAAACTTGCACCAGTTAGATTTATGTCACATTCAAATATCTCTGTTTTATCTGTATATAGTTTATACATGTATGTTCTCCGCTTTTAGTTTAGCTTTTATATCTTTAATTATCATCTCAACATCTTCTATATCTATTTTTATGTCTTCCTTTACAACTTTGGAACCATCATATATCTTAATTCCTTTTTTACGCATGATAAGGTGTATAAGTCTTTTCTTTTTCTTTGGTTCAAGTTTATCAACCTTCTTTTTTATACCAGTTGAACTTGTATCTCCTTTTGTGATTTCTTCAATTAGTTCTACATCACTCCATGTAAAACCATTGTCGTTCCAAAAAAAGTTTGCATTATTCCACTTTATTTTAGTATTAAATTGTGCCATATATAAATATCATTTTCTACACTATTATTATTAGTTATTTATTTTTATTCTTCAGGGTCTTCAGTTTCCCAAAAAGATGATGAGTTAGGTGATACTTCTGTTATTTCAAAGCCATTAGACCCAGAGTTATAGCAATAATAACCTAGTGAATCATCTGATTTTACAAATTCTACATAACCAATCATTGTTGGTCCTGAAAATTCTCTTCTGATCCAGTTTTTTATTGTTCCAGTAGACACCTTTGTTTTTAAATCTGCAAAAGAAGTAGACATAAACCCTGAATGTGGGTTATTAAAAAATATAGCATCACTATCATCTAATTCTGCAGACTCTACGCCATCCTCTATAACTACACTAACAGCTATATTTTTAGACGTTATTTTTCCACAATACCTAAATACACAATCCCAATGGTATAATTTATAATTTCCAAATTCTCTAACTAGGTTTTCGCCATTCCAAGCAATCAATTTGTTATCTATATATTCCGTTTTTAGTTCATTGTATGTTGCCATATTTAATTCTCCTAACTTTTTTCTAAATAAGTTCCTCTAATCCAACCAGATTTACTAACACTTGTGGTATTATCTGAATATTCATATAAGTAGTGTTTTGAACCTACATGGGGTTCTCCTACTGGCTGTAAATCTCTAGCATTCCAATAAGGTCCTAAAGGTATTGGGTGATACCTTCCAGACATACCACCAACAGTCATCTTAGTACCGTTTTGGGATGGTGAACCATTTTCCAATTGTCTAGTAGATGCAGTAAGTTGAGCAATAAGACTTAAATCTCCATTTCTAAGGTCAAAGTTATAATGGGCTATTTGGGCAGAGCCAGTACCTTGGTGATTAAAGTGTAAGACAAATTCAGTGTTTACATCTTTTTTAGATATTATATTAAAGTGTTGCCAGCATCTACCACCAGCATTAGCACTAACAGTATTTAGATACCTTCTACTACCAGTATAATGGTTTAAGCCTAATTGACTAGATAAATCTGTTATAGTCACAGAATCTGCTTGGGTTATTCTTGCACTATGACAATAAGTTTGTCCGTCAGATCCATGGCCTTCGCCCATTAAACTAAACCACACAATCCAATCATCTCCTGTATCTGGGTGCTTACCCACAAAATCTCCAACGTTACTAGAACCCCTAACATCTGTTTGATTTTTCCAATCATCGTTTATTAGTGTCCAGTTTGTTGAACCAATAGTTTGCCATGTGCCTGTGTCTGAATTGTATTCTGTCTTTGCTGGAGTTGCATAAAATAAAGTATTTGATTTGTAGTTTCCTCCATAAGAATGAAAACAAACATAAAAGAATTTTTTAACAACTCCATCATCTGATCCACTCCTATATGCCAATAGAGTACCATGAAGACCACAAGTAAAACCACTGTAACCTGAGGGTTTTGTAGGTTCTGCTGCTATATCAGGATTAAGCGTTGAACCCTGTTTTCTAACTACAGAAGGTTTTGCTTCCATGTTTCCTCTACCAGTAATAAATGCGACCGCAGATTGAGAAAAATTAGTACTTGTAATAGAGGTAAAGTTGTTTGTCTTGGCTGTGTGTACTGCTGTTAGATTAGTTAAATTTCCAGCTGCATCAATAAATTGTCCATATGTTTTTCCACTTATACTTTGGTTTCTTGAAAGAACTAAAGCTGAACCAGATTCTATTGGATGTGCATTTATTATTGATCCATTTGTTACGCCTAAAGCTCCTTCAGGAATTACTAGTCTTTGTATACTTCCAGTACCTCCTCCAGAGGTTGCAGCTGATCCACTATCAAAACTCTTAATTACGTGGCCACAATATTTGTGGTTGTTTGAACTATTTCTATAACATACTATTATTACAGGTTCTCCACTACTACTTAAAATAATTGCAGCATTTCTTCCCGGTGCGTGGCCTATATTTGAATCACCATAAGTATCTGCGGATAATGCTATGTCAGGTGCTAGTGACGTATCAGGTTTGCCTGTGGTATGATGATAAAATTGACTACCAGACTTAAAAATCCAATTTTTATAATGGTCATAGCCATCAAAATTATTTAATTTATATATTGTACTAGAAGAGTTTGGTTTATTAGTATTTGAATGGTTAAAATTTTTAAAGTCACCAATTACTGCTTGTACTTCTGTGGACATTGATACTACACCAACCGATGATGATAATAAGGACAAGGCCGTTAAGCTAACATCTCCACTTTGAGTCATAGATGCTGAAAAATTTGCAGCTTGGGTTAATAAACTGACATTATTTCCCATTCTTTAAATCCTCTATCTTATCATTTAATTCCTTTATAGATTCTATAAGTAAGGGAACTATTGAAATGTAATTTACAACCTTCCGTGTTTCTTCTACACCTAATATATTCTTTTCCTTTACTAATCTAGGTATTATTTTTTCTACATCTTGTGCTATCAAACCGAAATCTGAATTGCCAGTCGTTTTCCATTCAAATTCTTTACCTTCTAGGCTGAGAATCTTTTCCAGTGGGCTATTTATCGGTTTTATATTTGTTTTTAGACGGTAATCTGAAGGCGTTGTACTAGATGCTACTACATCTCCAACGGCATGTATATCTCCACCAGCATAAATATACCCACTTGCACTTATATTGCCTGAGGCTGTTACTGGTCCATCCAAATATATGTTTGTACCATCTATGTGAGTTTTTAACCCTGTTTTTGCTACTGTTGTTGTAACGCCATCTGTTCCTAAAACGCCATACCCTGCTGAATAAAATGCACTATCTGAGTATATTTTGTCTGCATATATATTACCACTTGCACTTATACCAGCAGAAGCCGTTATTGCACCTAAAACAAGTAGTCCAGTGTCTTGTGTTGTGTCTCCTATTAAATGGTGAAATGATCCTGATCCTCCGAATATTGTACTTGTTCTACTTGAACTTATATTACCTGATGTTGTTACTGGGGCATTTAATGTGATATTTGAACTTGATAATATTATATCTCCGGAAACTCCTTGTCCTCCTGGTCCTAATTTGAAAGAATTTTGAGTTCTATAAAGTAAAGATATACCATCCATCTTATAACCATTTGTGGATCCATTTAGTGCATTAAATGATGTTCCCAATATATCTCCACTTGCACTTATATCGCCTTGAGCTGCTAAAAGGGGATGTATAGTTATATGGTTACCATGTTGTCCTTGTGGAACTGTTATTAGGTCTGTGGAACCACTCTGGAAACGCCAATAATCATCTCCAACAGTTGTAAATTCCATAGTAAATATACCATTGGCACCAAATTGGAGTTGTTTTGTATTACCTATCTTTATATGTTGGAATGAATAATTCTGACCAGAGTACATATTCCAATAATCAAGGCCTCCAATGTTGATCCGCCCAAAGGGTTGACTATCATTTATACCCATATATAGACTATCACCCATTGTAATATTTCCACTTGCGCTTATATTACCTGAGGCGGTTATATGAGACTCAAATCTACTATTTCCATCAACAAGGAGATTAACATTTGTAGGAGAATCACTTCCAATAGTTAAACCGGATGTTATTACTGAAGGTACTGTTCCTAAAACTTTTAACCTATCTGATGTAATTTCACCACTTGCACTTATATTACCTGAGGCTGTTATATTACCTACACCTCCTATCATAGTGTTATCAACACTAAGACCCTGATTTATAGTTACTCCAGATGCATTTGCTTGAATTTTTGCTAGGGAGTTTGTATTAAAATCTGGAAAAACTGTACCATTTCCAACCCATTGATCTCCAAATATTTGACCACTTGCACTTATTTCGCCTGAGGCTGTTATGTATCCTAAGAATGTATGGGTATCGTCTGTGGAGTCTCCAAATTCAGTAGATCCAGATAATTGTAGTGTAGTTATATTAGTAACGGAAGAAGAGACTATATATTGTTGGGCAATCAATGAACCAGATATTCGTATATTATTGCCTTCGACCTTAATGGGCAATGCACTACCAGTACCATCAAGTAATTGACCACTTGTATCTTTTTGTACTACCCGTTGATAAGTATCTTGAATATTTTGGTTTGTTAAATCAGGCAATGCCATATTATTACTCCGTTGTTATTCCGTCTAATCTATAATTAAATCTCCAGGCTTGGGTTCCAGAACCTTCGTTTTTCATGAACACAGCCATTAATTCATGTCCTGGGTTTGGTGTAAATGATTTACTTCCCGTTATATTTATATGGTATGAACGTTGACCAGACCCGTTTGTTTCGCCATCACCTGTAATACCATGGATTGATTGTGAAGCTGCAAAACCCATAGTAATAGGTGCATTAGAATCGTCATGAATACTTCCAGTATAAATCCATATGGTTGGATTTTGTGTGTGGCCACATCTTTGATTTGATTTTAAAGTTACGTCTTTAACAGCACAAGGTATTATATGTAAATTGTTAATATATTGTGGAGGTATATATGCTTGTCCATAACTTCCACTTGTTTGGCCAATTCCAACATTCCAAGTATTACTAGAGAGTCCATTTGAACCACCATAAAACATTAGGTTTTGTGTTGGTGATGAAATATTTGAAGATGCATATGCAATATTAACCCTTTGACCTATATAGCCTGCAGCTGTAATATTTCCACTTGCACTTATATTGACTGAGGCTGTTATATCTCCTGTTATATCGATACCAGTAGCTTTAGTTGATAATTTTTCAGAATTGTTGTGGTATAATTTTACATGTGAGTTTTCTACTGCATCTATTAGGGTTTCATTATTATTTGCATTCATGACTCTAAATTGACTACTTCTAAATTTAGTTCCACCAGTACCAGAATCGTATAGTACTGAGTCTGAACCGTCATGGCTTATGGAGAAATCGTGACTATTTCCAAAACGTATTTTACCACCATCTGGTAAGAAAATATTGCTTGCTGCTATATCTCCACTTGCACTTATATTACCTGAAGCGCTAATATATGCAAATGATCCTGTTCCAGAACTAACAATATTTCCAGATGATGTTATGTTTCCTGTAAACGTGTGGGTGTCGTCAGACGTATCACCAAATATTGTAGAGCCAGAAAGTGCTTGATATGTTATATTGGTCACAGATGAAGACACAACATAATTTTGAGCTATTATATTTCCAGTTACTTTTACATTTCCTACAACATGTAATTTTTCTTCAGGTGTACTTGTTCCTATACCAACCTTATCTATTCCTGCATCTGCAAAAATTAGGTGGGTGTCATCATCTCCTTCAACTCTAAAGTCATATCCTGATGCATGGTTTTGGTTAAATATTACACCAGTACCACCAATAGTAATTTGAGGGTTAGAATTGTTACCAGCAAACATTTGAATTACATTAGTGGTAAACTGTATATTAGTATCTGGATCACCAAGATGTCTTAATTGATTTGCTATATCTAAAGTAGCTCCTTGATGCAATATGTTTCCAGATAAGTTTAATGACCCTGTTATTTCGTGTGTGCCTGTTGTACGTAAAGCAAGGGCTGTTGCTGGAACTAAATTACTGGCCTCTGAAGTATCTATTTGGAATTCCATATCTCCAGCAACACCAGTATCTGTAACTGCAGCGGCAACTACTCTAATTTTTGCAGCTTCTCCTGAAGAACGTTTAAGTAAAGCCAACGAGCCCGAATTCATTGTCCAACGTATTGAACCCATAACATCTCCTATCTGGGCTTTTTGTGGGGCAGCTGGTGTTCCTCTAGTATACATAAGTATGTATTCACTACCAGTTTGAGCAGCATCGGCTGACTGAGCAAATGATTCGAAGTTTCCTTCTTTATTCATTTTTATACCTCTATCAGCTGATCTTTTTACAAATCTAATATCATCTGCAACTACTTCAAAATCTGATTTAGGGTCCGTTGTACCAAATCCTAACCTACCAGATCCAGAAAAGTACATACTTGCAGATTGATTAAGGGAACTAGATATATAAAAACTTTTATCATCGTTAGGGTCTGTCTTTACTTCTCCAATTATAGCAGAACCAGTATAGTATCCTTGGTTTGAACTTGTAGTAGCTGTACTACTTATGAGTTGTAAAGAACCAGATATAAATTGCATTGTTGGAGAGTTAGGATTAAGGAAGAAAACGTCGGCTGATGCATGTCCTATTTTTATGTCTTTATCAATTGGATTGGCAGAATCTGGATCTGCAAAAGTAATTATACCTGTTGATTTATTATAGGTTAGAAGTGATCCACCTGCCTTATTAAATGTTCGTACCCTTACTGGGTGTTGACTTGACTCTTGTTCTCTAATATCTAGGTGATATGCTGGATATAATCCTATCCCTACACCACCACCATCATCAGATGCTGTAGTAACGGTTGGTAAATGAAAGTGAGTACCTATTCCTGGTCCTGCACCCCAACATGATAATGCATCTTGTCTAGCTCCATCTGCAGGTCCAACCCCAACAATAAAGGATGCATCTTGTGTATATTTTCTATTATATTTACCAACAGCAACAAAACCTCCTGTTGACGATGACATATGTAATCCAGCACCAATTGCAAATTGAAGATCTTGTGTTGTAGCAACATTAGCGCTTCCAATTAAAGCACTAATTTTAGATCCATTAGATCTATTACTTGATCCAGCTATTAGTGTTTGGTCTCCTGAGTCGTTATAATTATCTGAACCAACAGTGATACTTGCATGGCCTGAGGATGAATTATTTAGACCCACAACTATTGCTCGTAAATTGTCCGTTCTAACGGTATTACCTGCACCAACTATTAGGGATTCGGCACCACCGTCTACATGAGAAACTCCCATTGCAGAGCCATTCCATTCTCCAACAACTAATGATCCTTGGAGAGTATGTACATCACTACCAAAGGTTCCTCTTGATTCATTTCTGTCTCCACCCTTAAAAAGGGNTGCAACTACTTGACTAGAGGCAGTAATAGAACCAGTTACATTTACATGTCTTGATGAAGTTACGTGTGCTGTTCCACCATTTGTATGGACATGCCAATCATTATCGTCTCCACCACCAGCTGAAGTAGCAGATAATTTAGTAGATCCAGTAGTTATCAGTCTTCCAGCGTCATCTAGTCCTAAAATCCTTGTTATTGAACCAGAAGGTATACCTAATAATTGTACCCTTGGTGTAGCACTACTTTGTGATACTTGGAAAATATATGAATTTGGTGCTATGGCCGAATTTACATCTGGCCCATCACTAATAACAACCGTTCTACCAGCTGTTCCAACTACCCTAGATTGGCTAATATATGTTGATTGAATATGCCAATCCATGTCTCCAACTAATACACTATCAAGTGTGACCTTTTTAGTTCTTCCAATTGCGTCTTTTGTACCAAGTAAATAGTTAACGCCTGCACTAGTTGTTACCTCAGCATCTGGTAAAAATAAAGTACCACTACGTATTATATTACTACCTGAAATATCTAGTTCATATTCAAAACTACCAGGTTGTACATTTCTATGTCCTACAAAAACTCCTCCATATCCAATGTTTGCAAAATTAGAGGATTTTCCAGTTGCAAGTTGTAGTGGAGAAGTAGATCCTACACCAAATGCCATAACCCTTGCATGTCGTTCATGTATTACAAAACTACCCTTAGATACACCAGTCATTGTTGCACCGCCTGGATCTTTATTTTCTTTGTCTGTATATCCTATTATTGAAGCAGTTGCATAATTATTTTGATTTATTATTATATATGCACTTCTACTAGCTGGTCCAGCTCCTCCTATGTCTGAAGCTAATTCAAGAATAGAAGAAGAAAATGATTCTGCTTTTATTACCGTATTACCTCCTAACTGTTTTCTTTTTATATGTAGGGCATGGTCAACAGTTGTTGATGAAAAATCACCAACACCAACATTTGCTTCGTGATATATTGGATGGTGGGTTTGGGGTTGTTCATGTGGTAATATTGCAGATGAGCTTCTTTCCTTAATCCAATCATTATCACCTATTGGAGTATTACCAAAGAAAGTATCTATACTAGCACTACTAAAAAATACACTTGTTGCTGTGAACGTGAATTCATTATCAAATTCTACATTTTTTATATCAGCCGTGTATGTTGCTTTTCTATGGTCATCATTATAAAATTCAAACCTAAAGTCTAATGCATCTTTAGTATTAACATTACCCTTTGTTGTTGGTATTATTGCATCAAAATAGTGAGGGGTATATCCAAAATGGTCAAATGGTTTGACTGATATATCTGATAAATACCATAGTCCTCTATTTATTTTAAATTTAAGATATGCAAATTCAGTTGCATCTGCCTTAAATGTAAATTTTTCTCCTTTGCTTATATTAAAATCTAAAGGATCTGGATAATCTATTCTTTCAACATTATTTACTCGTTCTATAGTTCCTATTTGTTTACCACAAATGTCATCGTCTTTTACTGCATCCCCGTACAAATATACGTCTAGGTTAGGACTAGCTGATTCAGAATTTGATGTTCTTATTGCAAATGCTTTAAATGATACTTGATAATACTGGTCTTTTCTTAAAGTCATTGGTACAGATGATTCTACTGTCCAGTACTCATTGCCACTTAGTGCTTGTGAAGAATTTGGGGTTGAGTCTCCAATTTGTAGTGATTCAACAACTGGGTTTTGTAAATTATCAGTATTCATTTTAAAACCGATAAGTTGTGGGGCTGCTGTTGTTGATCCAGGACTAGTTGAAGACGTCCAGTATTGGTGTAAAGATGAACTAACACCAAAGCTTGAAAAATCACCAGCTGGAAATCTAGACCTTAAAGATGCAGATTGAATCAATAATTCAGGAGCAAAAACAGGATTATCACCAACCAAATGATAATCATTTACTGTTTGGTCATTTCTAATGTATGTTTTTATTCTTGTAACATCACCAGTTAATGGTGTTAAATGATTAAATTGAACATATGCATAAGATGTATAAAACTTTTTATTTTCGTCTAATCTATCTTTTGCAGATAATGAATCTTCCTTACTAACAGGGTCTTGGCCCCAATCTAATCTAAATGGACTATAGTCAAATTTTTGGTGAAATACTTCTTTTTGATTTTCTCTACCTAGTCCTTGAAATGTTGTATGGGGACTATTTACTCTAACCTGTAATGGAGAAATTCTTTCTATAATATATGTTGCAAATGCTCCTTGATTAGTATATATAAATTGGCCAGATCCTGTATCTAAAGATCCATTTCCATCTCCATCTTCTAATTCATTATATAGTGGGTTGTTAAATGGTCCATTATATGCAGCGGGATATGGGCTTACAGGCTTTGGAAAAAATATTGTACCACCAACCATATCATCAGTAAAACCACCAAAGTCTGGATTAGGTTCACAAAATAAGAAATACTTATCTCCTTGAACTTCATATTTTATATTTGTAGATGTATTAGTTTGACCACTATCAGATATTGAACCAGTAGATACTAGTGAGTATGTAGAACCAGTATTTACTGATGTAAATGTTTGTGTACCTCCACCTAATTGCATTTGTAAACTTGTTGAAAATGGTCCGTGTGTATGTCCAACTCCACCAGATAAATTTACCGTGTGAACAGTTGCATTTGATGAGGTTGTTTGAAATACATAATTATTTCCATCAGAACCAGAAGGTATCTTTGAGTGAAAGCACAGTTCTTCATTTTCATATGATGCAGACATATGCCCTATTGAAGAACTATATGCAAATAATGAAGAGCTAAAATTAAAATGAGAAACAATAGTATTAGCCATTACTGTACTAGTTGTTCCAGATGGTATAAATATTGTTGGTTGTACACCATTATTAGTAGTTATATTATTGGCTCCTGCAGCATACTGTGAGCCTGTTATAGCGAATCTAACTGTATCTGTTACTTCATGACCTACAAAGAAACTACCAGAACTAAAATTCCAACCACTTGAACTTAATTCATTTGATTGAGACCTAAACATGGATATGGATTCATGTGTTATACATGCAGATGCTGTATTTAGTAATACAGAAAAAGAACTAGTGAATACTGTATATAGATTACCAACAACACCTGGTGCTGAAGATGTTATTCCTAAGATTGCAGTAGAGGATCCTGTTTGTGCTATTACACCTATATTTGCCTGGTTTATTTGGTCTCTAACAGCTACAACGTCTTCTGCTATTGAAGAGCCTGTACCAAAAAAGAAAACTGGAGAAGAGTCTGGCGGGGTTGCTGTTGGACTAGCTGCTATAAATCTATATATGAATCCATCCTTGACGTCTATTTGTATTTCTTGACTATTTGTAAATGGAGCAATTAATTCAAATGAATTTGTTGCTTGGTTTTGTGGAGTAGACGCAAGGTCTTGGTTATAGTTTAGTTTCCAATATGGTCTTTTTATTTCTTCTATTGTTATATCAGGATTAGGAAAAAATACAAGATCAGAAGTATTTCTTTTTCTAGGATAACAATTTAATCTTTTTGTCCAACGTATATTGAATTGGTTGGAAAATCTACGAGGCATTCTTTCTGAAAGATTTCTTTGTGCTGCGGAATCATAAGCAACTTTACCTTTTACAACCCCACATACTGTAATTACTGCATCTCCTTCAGGAGTACCTTCAGCAACCTCTATTGAAAACACCCGTTCGTTTCCAAAACCTATGTGGTCAAATGTTCTAACTGGTATTAAATTACCGTTTGGATCTAAAACCTCTATAGCTATTTCTGATCCCGGTACTAGATTTTTTGTTCCAGTTAAAGCTAATAGATTTCGTCCTGCAGCAAGTTCTTCTGGTACCTTTGTAAAACCAAAGTAGTCGTAGGATTTTCCACCCTCTTCGGCAATAAATACCGGTATAGTATCTAATCCCCTATAATCTAGTGGTGTAAAAGCTGTTGGTTCTTTGAACCTTAATATTTTTGCCATGTATAAATAACTCCTAACTAATCATTATATAAATATCAATTAAGAGGTGAATTTAATACAATACCTTGCTATAACCTTTGGTTTGATTTATCTCTAATATATTATCTGTTGCATCTTTCATTAAATCGATATGGGATATTACAATCATAAAATCAAAATTTAATTTTAAGTAATCAAATAAAGAAAAAATTGAGTTTAGGTTTCCAGAATCTAGGTTTCCAAACCCTTCATCTATAGCTAGGAAATTAGGCCTGGGTAAATTTGAAACATTTATTAAAGCAACCCTTATAGCTAATGAGCTAACAAACTTTTCCATTCCAGAAGTCATTTCTAATGCCCATTTTTCATCATCACTATAGACTATGTATGTATTTATATTTCTTCCATCTGTTTCAAATTGTATTGAAAAATCAGTTATTTGGGAAAGAATAATATTTACTTCTTCTTCTACATAGGGTAATATTTCAGATATTAGTTCATATGGTACACCATCCCTTTGAATTGCACTTAAGTAGTATTCGTATGCCTTTAGTCTTTCTTCTAAATCATGTGCTCTTTCTATTGATTCTAAAATATTTTCTATTGATTTCTGACAAACACTAATATTACTGTACTCATTTTGTAGTTTTGAATTTGTTGTTGATAAACTATTCTTAATAGAATCTAACTCATCATCTTTTAGGTTTATCTTTTCATTTATCTTAATATTTGAAACTATAGACCGCTTATTTTCATAATACTTATCTATTGATCTATTTATTGATATTTGTAGGACTTTCTTACTATCTATATTGGCTTTTCTAGTTACTGTTTTTACCTTTATTTCTGTTTGATATTGTTTTATTAATGAAATTTTTGAATCTAATTCTTTTAGTTCATTTGATTTTGTAACTGATTGTTTTAGGCTAGATAACTCTAGTTCAAGGTTTGATTTTGTTTTTAGTAATTTTTCAGTTTCCAACTTTAACTTGGGTAATTCTTGCCTAGCTGTTTCAGCATTTTTTACAAAAGAATTATCAGAACAATATTCACAGTCTGGATCATACTCATGTGCATGGAGTTGATTTACAGTATCAAGCTTATTTTTAACCTTTACTTTCATCATTTCTATTTCATGATTTAGTTTTTGTAGTAGTTTTTCTACTTGGCTATTTCTAATATAATCAGTATCTAGGGTTTTTCTATTATATGTTTTTAATATTTTAGCTAGATTATAGAATTCTACTTTGTTTTCTTCAGTATATTTTTCATATTTTTCTAATTTTGATTTTTCAGTTGATAGATTTATAATTAGCTGTTTAGCATCAGACTCTAGTGTTTCTACACTTTCAGGTACTTCAGGATCTAATTGGATTATCTTAGACGTATATTCTATAATCTTTTTATTTGCAGCTTTTTCACTTTTTAATAATATTGTTTTTTCTTTTTCTGTTACCGAGTATGTTTCCTTTAGTTCACCTAATAGAATATTTTCATCGTGTAGTTTTTGAGAAAAATCAGTATTTTTAAAATCTCGCAATAATACTTGTACGTCTTTTATTTCTTCATTTGCATAATGGTATAATTCTTCAAATACACTTATATCTAAAAACTGGGATAGAAGATCTTTTTTTTCTGTTTGTGTTTTATCAATAAATCCAGTATTATTGTTTTGTACTGATAAAGCTGTTAGGGCAAAATCATCATAATTACCCAGGTATCCACGTATATTTTTATTTGTATATACCCGTTGATCACCGTTAAGTGATATTGGATTTCCATCTTCACCTATCATCCAAAAGTCTACGTCTACTCTTGCACCTCCATCTTTTTTTCGTTTACCTTTTCTTTCAATAAAATAATCAACACCGTCTATTTCAAAATTTAATTTACAACTAAAATTATTTTTTTTATTATTTATTACTGCGGCTGCCATTTTTGTTCTAGAGCATTTATCAAATATACAATATGCCAATGCATCTAGTATTGCAGATTTTCCAGCATGATTAGGTGCAAATATTCCTACTGCTCCTCGCATGTTATTAAAATCTATAGAGTTATTTTCTCCATAGCTAAACATATTAGAAAATTCAAACTTTTTAGGTTTCCAATTTATATTTCTACCTATTTCTACATCTGGTAAAAGTTTATTTAGGTCTCTATTTATATTTCTTATTCTTTTTAATATTGAATCGTCTACTATTGAAAAGTTTCTTTCTAAGTGTTCTTCTATAAGTTTATTTTGGTATTCTGAGTCTCTAATATCCTTTGTTATAGCAATGCTTCCTCTAGAATTATTTGATATATTAGAAAGCCTATCTCCTTTTATTACTACAAAGTCATATACTTTACACTTTTTTCTAATTTCAACAAGCAGTTCCTTTACTTGGGCCTGTGTTGTGTTTTCAGTTATAAACCTTAGCCTTGGGTATTTTGGTATATTATCTATGCTTGGTAAAATGCCATCTTTTACCCGTAAAGTATAATACCCATAATCATTATGAATATTAAAAAATTGTGATTTTCTGGTTTTAATATCCCATATAACATATCCATGATTTTCAAATGTTTCACCAAAATTTTGTTGTATAAGTGATCCAGCATATGCAACTGTTTCACCCTTATTTAAGTATTGATATTTATGAATATCACCAAGCATTACCATATGGCAACCATCAAATGTTTTTAATGGTAGATTTTCGTCTCTAACAGTATATCCAGCATCTGTTTTAGAATTATTTACAGCTCCATGGAATAAACCTATTTTATTTTTTGATTTTGAATCTTTTGCATTTGGCCATTTTTCTGGATTATCTAAAATAGAATAAACGACAAAATCTACATCAGCTATATTATATATTCCACTATCCCTTAGATAAAATAAGTTTTCATTTGCAAGGTTATCTATAATTGGTGTTAAAGAATCTAGTCTAGATGAATTGTTTAAGTTTGCGTCATGGTTACCAGCAATTACAACTGTTGGTCGTATGTTTGCCAACTTATTTAGAAACTCACTTACAATCTGTACTAGTTCAGGACTAATATCTGTTTTTGTATGTACAATATCTCCCGCTAAATATATTAAACTATTTTTTGGTAGTTGTTTTGCCTCCTTGTATAGCTTTCTAAAGACTTGCCTATATTCTTTGTGGCGCTTATAGTTTCTAATATGTACATCTGCTACGTGTAAAATTTTTTCTACACTTTCAAATCCAATGTTAATATGCATTTATTTTATACTCCAATAATTTTTGTGGGGTTAATTTTTTAATAGAATTTATTAACCTCGTTATATTTTTAAATCCCAAGTCTGATGGGTCTTTTTCTGTTAGTTCTGCAAAATATACTTCAATTCCTCTACCGTTAAAGTATTCGGCCATTTTTACAGCATTTTTCATTGCGTCTTTATCTAGGGCAATGTTTATTCTTTTTACGTCATGTTCTAATATTTTTATTTTTAATTTATCCAGTATTAGTTTGCCAAACAAAGGAATACAATTTCTTTTGACAGCTATTGCATCAAATGCTCCTTCTACTATAGTTATGGGTTCATTCCAATTTACAAATAATTCAAATCCAACAATATCTTTTGAAACAGTAGGATTAAGGTGTTTAAAATTTACATCATAATAACTTCTACCAGTAAAAAAATTTAATATTCCATCTTTATCGTAACTTGGTATAATAATCATACCACCATACTTTCCAGACGAACAATACCCAATATTGTATTTTAGTATATCTTGGTTAGTTAATCCTCTTTTTCTTAAATATAAAAGTGCATTTCTAGCTTCTGGGTTAGAAGAGCTAGACTCAGACAGTTGAATAAATTCTGATGGTAATGACAATAGTTCATATTTTTTATCTATGGTAGTATTACTTAGCCTATATCCTGTAATTCTAGAAAGTGTATCAAAGAACCTTTGTTCTACCTTTAATTTTCTAAATAGGTTAAAAATTTTGTGGCCTCCAACTCCACATACCCAACAATGCCATTTTTCAGTTATTAAATTTACATTTAATTTCTTTTTATGGTGTTTGCAAAAAGGACAATGAAATGTTATTTCATTACTCTGTTGGTTGTGATTACCTCGCAACAGAATAGACTCTAGTAGTTGAACTAATCTTAACTTATTCATAGTTTAATATAAGAAAAATTATTCAATTAAAAAAATATTTAGTGACTTTTTTCAGCTATCCAAGACGGAGGTATTTCTTTATTTGCCCAAAGAATACCATGTTTTTCACAAAAATCTGAATAGGTTGTTTTAGATCCTTTTCTAATTTTTCCGTTTGCATTTTGAAAAACTATTCTTATATCTAATTCTGGGCGTTGGTCTTTTATTAACAGGTGTTTTTTTCTATCTTCTAAAACCCACCTTCCTTTAGTTTCAATAAGAATACCATTAGGTAAAGTAAAATCAACAGTGTATTTATGGCTTGTTTGTGGTTTAATATAATCTATAACAGTTATTTCGTAGTCAAAATTAGTTTTAGACTCTTTTAATTGGTCTGCAACCTTGTGTTCAAAACCTGACCGGTATCCATGCTTTATTGCATTAGACCTGGCCTTACTTATTCTTCTCGCCATAACTTTTCTTTTTACGTGTCATATCGTACTACAATAGTAGTATCATATGCATCTTCTTTTTTTAGTGCTCTAGACAATTTTCCTACAACCAATAATTGTCCGGCATCATTATATAACCCAACAGTAGAGATGTATGGGCTCCATTGTGTATCAGTTACGAATGAAGCTATTTTACTTTCTCTATTGCCCTCTTTTGATTTTTCTAATATACTTGAGTTCATTGTAAAGTTATATTCACCACGCTTTATATTTAAAGTATATTCATGCTCCTGTATTTCATATGTGTTTTTAAATGATAATGTACATTGTGTTAATAATCCAGAGTATTTTCCACGAATTTGTTCTCCCTCTGAATCTTGGCTTTGAGAAGGGTGAGTTACCACAACTAATCCATGTTCATAAAATACATTACCAATAAATGGAGTACCATTTGGACAATTATATAAGAGTTTTCTTTGATCTGCTTTTAGGGCTTTATCATAGATTCTTATTTCATCAAGGGCTCCTGATATAGGTCTCATATATTCCCTAACCATTTCTCTTGCAGCGTGTCCTTGTCTATTTATAAATATTTCGCCTGCATCATTTTTCTTATATTTACCAGACCATGTCATTCTAGTTGCTACACCAAAATATAAATCATCGTTATTTTTACATTGGCCTTCATCACTAGCAGTTAGTCTACATTCAAGATTATTATTAACATATAATTCTAACATAGAACCAGTTTTTTGATATAAAACATGATTCCAACTTTCAGTTACCATTGTAGATGATGATACTTGGAATAAGTTAACACCATCACTTCTACGGGCAAGTATTTGACCAGGTTGACCAAATCTTCCATTTAGACTTTGAACTGCGCTAAAAGTAGCTGCGGTATTTGTTCCTCCTTGGCTATCAAAACCATTTTCTGGTCTACTAAAAAATGGACCAGTAACACTTGCACTCTTAAATTGTGGTACATTACCATGTGTTGACGGCGATACTTCATAGTCGACTTTGGTGTTTTTAGGTGTATATAAATCCCAATATCTAAAAAAGGTGTAGCCGTCGTATGGGAATTTTCTAGAGGTTAAAGCTCCAGAAAATGAAGGGTGGCCAACAATAGTTTGAAAAGATTTTGAAGCAATGGCAAAAGAATCTTGACTACCAGAAGAATAATTTGTTGGTGCACCTAAGTCTATTACAGTTGTGCTATGGGTTGTTATTCCATCTACACTTGAACTATGTAGTATTGGTGGAGCAGTTGAACCAGTTGACCAATAAAATACGTGTCTTTCATAACTACCAGTATCTGCATGATTTGTACTTGTTGGTCCAGCATAATTTTGGCCTCTTGTTGTCAGGACCAAATATGAACCAGTATACATCATTGCAGGTGTATATGGACCATCTCCTCCGGCAAAATTTGTAGATCCACCATTATTAAACGTGTTATTTGTTGCAATACTACCATTTATACCGTGCCTAGTTCCATTTACAACATTACCTGCTCTACCCGCTATTGACTGCGAAAATATTAAGGCTGCACCGTATGTTGCAACTGAAGATGTTAGTTTTGCACTTGCACTTACAAGCAATGGGAAAGGATTACCAGAAGCAGTATATCCATGTAATATTCCTTGATTTATTCTAGCACTAGCCTGACTAGCCATTAGTAGGGCAGAAGCAGTTATTCCACCATGAAAACTAATTGTTGGATATGTTGCTTGGGATGTAAAATCTCCAGATTGTGTTGTACAATAAAAATCTACACTTGTTCCCAACGCATCCTTTAATTGAATAAATACAGATTCAGACGGAGTTGTAGTTGGGTCTGTTGCAGAATGGGTTGCATCATTACGTATTCTAAGCATACCACTAGCGTTCTTTTGGGTATTCATATGTTGAAGTTTCCACCTTTCTTTTAATCCGGTTCTTTGGTTATAAACAGCAACATCAAATGGGAATCTACTTCTCCATCTTTTATTTTGTTCATAATCATGGTGGTCTCCTTGGCCAGATGTCATTATGTAATTATGGTATCCTGTTGTGTCTGATTGGGATGTTGGAAGATTACACCAAAAGCTTAATGCAAAATCTTCGTCCTTTCTAAAATCTATATTTTGATGTTTTTTGCTTCTAAAATAACTCCATCTACTATTATCATATATATTTGCACCTCTTTTTCCTGCAAACATTAAACCTGTACCATGATGACTTTTGCTACCCGTATTAAAAAATAAAGTATGTCCTCTTGTGTCTGTAGCATATCTTGATTTTTCTTCAAGTATTACTGGAAAGGCTGGGCAATGTGCACCAACGTGTTTCTGATGGTACCTATAGTGTTCATTAAAACCTACACTATAAACTAAACTTCCTGTCATAGATTGATATATTGACAATGGACTATTTAGTCCTCCAGCCTCTATATCATAAAGATTACCATTTCCATCATCTCTTATTTCTATTAAATTTAAGTTTCCAGATGCATCTAAAGATCCTGATACAATTTTTACAGATGTTTGATGGCTATCTGATTCATGTATCTTATCACCAAACATTCTTTGTGGAATTGACATTATTTGAGCAGATCCATTTAACTCTCTGTATTCATTAAATGTTGGTTCAGCACAAAAAGTGTTTGATAGGTCTCGTACTGAATTATAGTACATATGTTGAAGAGAGTCGTGGATAGATCTTTTAGCAAATCTATTTGTAGTCTCTACTTCACTACCAGAATTAAATTCATTACCTATTATTATGTGTTGGTATTTTGTTGGAGAAACATGGGCATCTTTTAAAAATGCATGCGCATGTTTAGATTCATACGTATATACATCAGCTTTTTCAAGTCCATTAAATGAACCAGAATAATTTTTAATGAGTAGCGTATATTTTTTGTGAGCCGTATACGGGGATATTACTACATCATCTTTAGGAATTTTTTTAAATATCGACATATCATGACAAACCTATCCTAGTACTCAAGTTTAACCCTTATTAGTGCTTCTCTATTATAAGATTTTAATAATGGTTTACTCATTTTTGCAACAGCTAAAAGTTCATTGTTGTCGTTATATAATCCTACAGTAGTTATATAAACCTTAGGGTCTTTGAAAAATGATGGATGAGTAAATGTTCCTTGCGAACCTGAAGTAAAAGATGGATTATTACTAAAGTTATAATCTTGATTTCTTACCCTAATAAAGTAATGGGTTGCGTGAACGGTTTCTTTATTTCTTGCTGCAAAATATGATGAACCACTAACAGAGTGGAAAAATGCTGTTGTATTTGCATTTGAAACGGTTACTGGGGTAGCGCAATATGCGTTAGACCCAGAATTTATATATAGTCCAATTGCTCCGTCTATTCCCTCTGAATCTAATATAAATACACCATTATCAGGATAAAATAATCCATATTCTACAGGTGTACCTGATGTTTGGGCTGGACCATTTGCTATTGTACCACTTACAATTTTGTAAACTGTTCCAGCTTCTGCAACTGTACCGTCAGAAACTGTTGAATCATCAATAAGTTTTATTATAGAATGTGATGGAATATCTTGACTAGCATATGGGGTTTGTGGGGTAGCAGCATGATGACCGCCCCAACCACCAAGATGTAATTCCCAGTTTCCTGGATCTAGTCTTTCTTTTAGTCTAGATCTTTGTACATTTATAAAATGAAACATGTTTAAATTATTTGGTAATGAACCAGATCTATTTACCAATGTAAATTGAGAGTCTCCTGGAGACAACAATAAATTTGCGTATTGAGAATGTATTGCTTTTGTAGGAGTAAATCCTTCAGTTGCATATTGTGGTACTTGGGATCCTGATCCTTTGAAGTGTCCATAACCAACTGAAAATTGAACTTCTCTATCTGGATTAAGGGATGATTCTTCTCTATATACATCTAAATAATATTCACCAGAACTTGCACTTTGTACAGTTGATAAATGATATTCACCTCTAGTTAGTACTCCATCCTGATTAGAAAATAATGCAGAAGTAACTGTATCTGTATCGCCACTATCAACTATATCCTGTGGACCGAATCTTTTATAGATTGGTTGCATAACAGGAGATGTTGGTCTTCGCCTTACTTGTCTTATTCTTGGTAAGTCTCTTGTTCTACCAACTCTTTCTACCTGGTTTCTTCTTGGTGAACGATTAAATTTATCTGCATATCTAGCCATTAGTTATTCTCCTATTTTAGTACATTGCTTCTTCTAAGATATTACTACTTAGATTTTCTTTATTAACAGTTACAGTAACTGTGATAACACCACCAGTTTCATTTCCAATAAGGGTTATTGTAGCTGTTTTTGTTTCAATTGGTTGAGGTTTTGCAACTACTTGGAATCTTCTTCCAACTACTGAAATAGACTTTGTTGAATCTCCAGCAAAATCTGCAACGGTAGGATTATATCTTGAATCTATTCCTCCACCAGGTGCAACATTTAGATAACAAACATCTGAATCAGATAGTATTGCAGTATATCCATAAGTTGCATTTCCATTTGCAAAGTTAGTTGTTGTAGGAGATATTTGGGCATTTTGTCCAGCACTTGTTAAGGTAATAGCTGTTGGTACAGCCGTAACAGTTGGCATTCTTGCAATATTTTTTGGTAGCGTAACTAACTTATACTTACAAACCTGAGTTTCGTCAGGTACAGCTTCTACCAATGGTAGGGCTTCTATTGCTTGTCCGTAATAATTACTACCTAAAGAATGATTTACATCCCATAAGTTATAATCAATTTCATCATCTGCCAAGGCAAATTGTGTTATTTCAAAAAATTCTGATCCCTTAGCTAAAAGTTCTCTACCTTTTTTTGTTAGAATTGCATCTACTGTAATTGTTGTTTTGTCTAAATATCCCATATTATTGCTCCTATTATTTATTTCATATATAAATATATCTTTAAGACGATTTTAAGTTCTATTAACTGTTAAAGTTTCGTCCTCTTGGTGCTGGTGTTCCACCTCTTAAACTTTGTCCAGGTGGTTGTTGATATTGTCTTCCAACTGGTGCGTTTTGTTGTCTACCTGCTAATTGTTCTCCAATACCTTCTCCAGCCGTTAATAATTTTCCATCAGCATTTTCATCGGCTGCAACATACTTAAATGGACTAACATCATAAAACTCTACTACTGGTCCACCATCTACTGTTTCTGAAGATTCCATATTAAAGTCTGATCCAACCAATTTGCAACCATGCCAATAAAGGTTTTGCAAAGCAGTTTGTTTGAAGTCTTGATATTCTGCTGACTCACTTAAACTATGACTTGGTAATGCTGGTTTAGAACCAGATGGTATTGAAGAACCTTTATAGAAAGGATGTCCTGTTCCTCCTAATACTGCGGGATTACCCCAATTTTGTATATGCCTTCTTGGAATAGCTTTACCTAATGATTGGCTAAATTCAGATGCATAATAATTATTTTGTTTGTATCTTTCAAAAGATTTTCTTGATTGACTTATGAATGGTATGTATTGTTCTGATGTATGTTTTCTATTTAATCCATACCTAACATACCCATCAGTTACATCTGTCGCTGAAGAAGCAGTAAAATTATCATAATTGTATCCGTGAGGACCATGTATTCCTGGGTGAGGAGGAGTATGAATGGTCATTCCCCATGCATCTCTACGATAATATGCATTCCAAACTCTTGCACCAAAAGCGTCAACACCGGCACCAGACTTTTTTGGGAATTCTACGGTTGTGTGTATAAATCTACTTCCNTATTGTTTAACAAAATAACCGTATTTATCATCCCATATAATGTCACCCTCAAACTCTCCTACTGTTCTATGATCTAATGCTTGTAGTCTTTGTTCATTGGTTACAGGCTCTTTGGTTGCTGCAGGTTCTGCATGTTTTGTTAGTTGGTCTTGTGAGGAAGACGGAGTTAACATAAATCCGCCTTGTCTAGTTCCTAACCTATTCGAACCGTTACGATGAATATTAGAACCACCAGTTAAACCAGTATAAATAAATGGCCCACCTTCACCAGCACTATATCCAGTTAAAGATGCAGACTCATATAAATTTATATGTGCGTCTAACACTGTCATATCGTTAGGATGGTCTTCATCTACGTTTACTTTATAACCAACCCTACTAGCACTTGGATATTTTAGTACCCTTGGCCTTTCTAATAAGTGCGGTTTAACCAATAAACCAACTTGGCCTTTTGCTCTTGCTGGTATTAATTGTCTAACCGTTCTAAATAGTGATGCATCAAAGTATTTTAGTATCCTTAAAAATTCAAAGAAATTTGGATTACCCAGGTGTTTTTTCCAATAGTGATTATTAAGCCTGATTAATTCAGTATATTTTCTGTTATATGTGTCTCTAGGATCGCCAACAAAATTGTCAAAGTCAAATGGTCCTAATTCTCCAGCAATATCTAAATCTATTTCATCAGTAGGAGAAAAGAATACACCAAGCTTATTAGAATCTAGAGGATTTTTATCAAAAGAACTTATTTCTCTTTTTTGTATAGGATGAAGATTACCCTTTAATTTATTATCCTCTATTCTAATTTTTTCAGAATAGTATGTTGGGCCGATTGACCTAGGCATTAAAGTATAATATCTTTCTTCCTCTTCACTATATCCTTTATTTTTTCTAGCTGTTTTAGTAATAGATTCTGATATATGATTAAACCCATTCAAATATCCCTTTGTTCCAGGTATTGTTGGTACGGATGATGCAAATCTAGATTCACCATATGGATGGCTTGATGACATAAGTAAACTATGTGAAACAGGGTATCTTAATAAATCAGCACCCATTGACCATCTAACTAATAATTCATCATACGAACCTGTTATGTTGTTTGCCGCTATTGAAGTAGGAGACTGTACGTGATATGTAAAAGATGATTCTGATAGAGGAGTTTGCCATAACCTGAATTCTTGTACTGATCCAGAAAAACCAGCAATTGGATTTGGTTGATGGTGGTGACTTGCACTAACAGATAAAAAATCATCTCCTTCAGCAGAACTTGTTCCTCCACCAAGGAAGTGTCTTAATGTTCCTGGATACTTAGAATCTATAATAGGTTGGAAGTTAACTGGATTTCTTCCAGTAGATCCCCAAGCTCTATTATAACTCTTAGATGGTTCTCCTAGAGATCCAGATATATCTATACTTGCACTAACTCCCCAATTTATTCTACCAAATCTAGAATAATCAGACATTTTTTTACAATAAAGGTCATATCTTAAGTCTTGTTCTTCGTGGTCAAGTACGTTATTGGATGAAGTAAAAGCATAGCCAGTAGTTTTCTTAAATCCAGGCTCTGTTCTTGTAAGCATTACACTCCACCAATCATTATCATATAAAGGAGCCCATTGAGTAGATGCAGTTACATATTTGTGGCCACCTTGATGTCCAAAAGAACCAGACCTTAATCCAAATACCATTCTACCATAAACACTACCAGATTCTTTTGAAACATATGAACCAGTATGTTCTAACCATACTGCAACGCTACCACTATATGTATTCCAAAGTACCATGTCTTGTTTATTTTCTATTTTGTCAGGTATATTAAATCTAACCTGCATAGTATTTGGAAAACTTACTTTATCATTTGAACCAGTTAGTGGAGCCCATGAACCAGTTATATTTGAACTAGGTGTAAGATTTAATGAATAACAAAATCTATCATGTATATTTTTTGAATGTCTTCCAGGTAATTTTTGAGGGCCTCCATATTCATGTATTTTTAATATTGTTGATGGTAAACCATATGCACTTATTACACTTCTAATACTTTCTTCAGTACCCTTTGTTTTTAATATGTGAGGAAGGTTATTTAACATTCTCTTCCAAAGTTCTTTTGCAATATCATCTTTAGATATTGGATCAACCCTTTGGCTATTTGATGCTGAAGTAGGGCGAGCATCTGGTGTACTAAAAATAGACTGTGTTGTTATTCCTACAGTTATTGCAGCCTCCGCTATAGCAGATAGGCCTAATGAGTCTCTAACCCTAACATACGCATTTCCAACACCTATGTTTGATATTGCTGGGGTATTTAATAAATATGAATTATTTGTTGGCGCACCAACGTTATACCAGTCATAACTATAAGGGGCTGTTCCTCCATTTATACCAGTTACAGTTACTTGACCATTTTGTAAGGGTGCAGTTGATGTTTGTTGTACAGATGCCGTGAATTTAAGTAATCCTCCCCAACTTCCACTTGCTGTTAATCCTAAATTATAATCCCATATACTATCAAAGTCAAAACTTTGGTATGGTTTCCAACCAAAAGACTTTAATATAGGTTCTATTAACTTTTTTGCAACACCTTTATTTATTTTATTTTCTCTAGAATGAATATCAAGGGTATGTTTAGTATATAGATATAAATCATCATAGTTATCAGCAACCATATTTACAAATTGAACGTATTGGTCATTTTCATCAGATAATCTAATATGATTTGGTATTAACTTCTCTAAGGAATTGTCATTAAATTCATCATATCTAGATGCAGAATAAATTAATCCTGTTTTATAATATTTTGCGGTTGGATTATGTATTTGACCATACCATTTTTCTACAGCCTCTGATTTTAGTGGGGCTAATTGGTATGGGTATGCAGCGTTTGTTTTTGGCCAAGAAAATGATAAAAATTCTCCAAGCGAACTACTAACATACGATTGAGAGGTATGATATAGTTGTTCTTCCATGGCAGTAAATCCACCAATTAATTCATTCTTTTTATTTTCCCACTTTAATTTATTTGCCTTATAATGAAATGACCCTGTAGCTCCTGCGCCAGATAATCCTTCTAAATCTGAAGAAACCATATTTATATTAGCGTTATAGCTTTCTAGTACTTGTATTTTATATTTAAAATTTTCTAATTTGGTTACTGCTGATCCAAAATGTATAACATTTTTAAAACCATCGTATGTATCATCATCAACGTGTTGGGGTATGTCAAAGTCAATATTTATTTTTACATCACCATAACTACTGCTATATAATTTATTGAATAATAAATTTTGGGTAGATTTATCACTTCCTTCTAAAAGGTCAGTTTCACTTTTCCAGCCTGATGGTGTTGGTTTATCTAGTGTATATGCTAATGAAAAATCAGGTGGAGCCAATTCATTTGAAAGAAATCTTTTTGCATTTATACTTAGTTTAATATCTTCTACAACAGCTTCACATACTTGTTGACAAACCCACAATTCATCTCCATCTTCAAGTACGTCTGGAAGAGGATCATACAACTTAAATACTATTGAGTGGGGTTCACGTGGATAAGCTTCATAATCCATTGCAAAGTTAACTGCTAAAACTAAGTTATCTTGGCCAAAGTTTAGATATACATCTGGCCACCAATCATGAGCAGATAAAACTGTTCCTTCTGATCTTTCACCGAATGACATAAAGTCATTTCTTACTTGTGCACTTATAGTTCTGGGCCTTACCCTTACTTCTTTTCTATCTCCAGATATTTCATCTATATATAGTGTATTATCTGGATCACCAACTAAACATCTTAAAAAATTATACTTTATACCAAAGGTACCAGTATTATATCCCATCGATCTAATATCACCGTGGATATTTAATACAGTAGATGGAGCTAGATTTTTTGTATCTTTTTCGTCTACACTCCAAGTATCTATAGAATAATTACTTTCTAGTACATTTTCACCACTATAGATGTGAAGTTCAAGGTGGTCTCTAAACTTATCGTCACCGAAATTGGTGAATATTGGTTTAGACCTAAGTAGTTTTAAGTCTTTTTCTTCGTAATCAGGTAGTCTTTCTTCTGCCATTATTCTTTATCCCTAGCTCCTATCTATTCCTGAAAAATCTTGTGGTAAACCTCTTGCCGCCCTATGTTCAAAATATTCTGCTTCTGTGGAAAATGCATATGATAATCCTCCAGGAGATAAAAAGGTTGGTGTTAATGCATCTGGTGGTTGTAAATATTTTCCACCAATAGTTTTACTTAAAGTAGCTCCTGAAGATATGTCTCCATTTATTTGTTGTACACTATTATCTTCATCCCCTTGGGCTTGTTGAACCGATTGCACAGCTGAACCTGGTGTTGTGTCTTCCATCCACTGGCCGTTTGAATAATCTAATTTTACCCATCTACCATCACTTGCTAGGTAATCAAAATAAGAGTCTAATCTAGAAATTTCATTGTCATGTCTTTCATCTCTAATATAATTACCAGTTGGTACGTATATAACAGTTGCATCTACTCCATCTCCTCCACCAATAGTAGAAGGTTCAAGCTCTTTTAATAATCCACCAAGTACATTTACAAAATATGACTTAGATGTTCTAGTTCCTTTTTCATTTGATACTTCAAGGTGGTATCTACCACGATGTTGGAGTTGTGCGTTTGGTATTCTTAAAACTGGACCAGTACCTACAACTTGGTCTCTAGCTTTTCCTATACCATCAGCATTAAATTTCCAAGTATGTGTTAAACCACTCCTTATTCTAGTGTTTGCTTCGTTTCTATAGCTATATGCTCTTGACATCAAAACAATAGTTCTATTTGCTGCAATTTGTAAAGATGGTTCACCTATTTCAGGTAAAATCTGTATACTATATCCATCACTAAAGTTTCCATCTAATGTTCCAAATCCTGGATAACATTGTACTGTTTCTAAAATTGGTGGTTCTGTTGGTCCTAATATTTCTTTAGCTAATTGTCTAAGTTGACCTATACTTATATCTACTACCTCAATATATTTTCTTGACTCAAAAACATGTTTGACATTTGGTACTACATATGGAGCAGCATTAGCTGCTATTTCTGGTGTTGACATAATTATTCCAAACCTATTTCTTTCTGATCTAGTTGTTTGCCTAATTGACCCATCACTAACTACTTTTGATAGTCCACCAAAACTACTATATAGAGTATCTCTTTCTTCGTAAACAGCCTCATTTTTTCCAGAAGCATTAAAGTCTGATTCAATTTGTACTGCTCCATCATATGGTGTAATTACATCTTTTGTAGATATAAATGATACATCATTGGCGGATTGACCTTTCTTTTTTATTTGTACAGGAGAGTTTCCATTATTAAACTTAGGCGTCATGAAATTACCTGTTGCAGCAATCTTAGGTTTAGTCATGTTTCTATTAGAACTTAATCTTGGCCTATATGATGTCATTTTTCTTCTAGCCATTTGTTACCTCGTTATCTTAAATGTATAATCTGAATTATAGTATCTTTGTATTGTTGGTGATTCTAATGAACCACTTATTACCTTAAATACAAAACCATATCTTCTTTCTGCATAAAACTGTTTCATCCATAAATCAAAATAATTTCCTTGACTATCACAACTTATCACTGTGCTAGAAGTATTAAATGGTATTACTATTTCATCAGTTGTCATGTCTTTTACAGCATAATAAGAAGTACTAGGCATATACTTTACTGCTAATTCAGCTGAAACAGTATCATATGTTTTTGTTGGATATTTTTCTCTACCAACAATCCTAAATCTTTCTCTACTATCCTTATTATAGTTTTTTCTTTTATTTTTAACATAGACTATATTATCTTTAGCTATATCTAATGGAGATAAACTCCCAGTATCAAATGAAGAATTTGGCCAAGTAACTGCTAGTTTTGGTTGATAAACAGTATGTGTTTCTGTTGAAAAATATTGTAAGTGCCCATATGGTCTTCCATTTTTTTCTTCATTTACTTCTATATCTGCCTCTAATTGGTGAGCATTTTTTCTAAGTACAATAAATCCCTCATTTGGATTTGTACTATTTAACCAATCTTCAACAATAGGTGTAACGTTTATCTTTACATCTGTTTGTTCATAGTCAAAATCTTGGACGCAAGAATACGCAATGTTGTTTACTGAGCCAGTAAACCATGTACCTCCTCCACCAACCGTGGCAAATGACCCAGTAGTATTACCAGGAGAATATGATTCAGTTGCCCATGTATTACCAAAATATTGTTTACCGTCTCTGTATTTCCAACTTACACCTTCTTCTTCATAAACTAAAGCGCCGCTATTTGATAATTTTTTAGTCTGAGTTCTACCCTTACCCATTTCCCATGATTGAGATACTGGGTATGCCTCTAAACCATATTTGTAAGCCAGGCCTTTTGCTTGTACAGTATACAGGCAAAGAGAGTATGTTGCATTAGTTATTGAACCATTTACAACAGACCGTGATATTTCACCTAAGGGAAATTTAATTAGTATTCTAGAGTTAAGCGTGTCAGGGGTATTAGATGCCGAAACAACCTTTTGTATTTCTAAAATCTCATCAATTCCAGAATTAAGGCTTTCTGACCTTTCATATATAGTTGCATCTTTTTTTGCTGTTATAGAGTAATACATTTTTATCTCCTAGTACGTTACCGTTTTACCACGAATATCTAGAGCTGGGTACTTTATCTCAAATATTGCTGGGTCCTGTGAAGGGTAAACTATTTTATTTTTAGTTGCCTCTCTTATATCATAAAAATTACCAGAATAACCTGACGCTGCATCGTGTTTGCAGTATACATTTATATCTTGAACAGTTTGTACACCTTCTATTTGGTCTAATTCAGTTGCTATATTTGCTAAAAATATAGGCTCATTAAATTGCCATCGTGTAATATTAAATATGTCATTTATTTTACGATTGCACCTTAATAAAACCGTATTATTGTTATGTCCTGGTAATGTTATTATAGAATAATCTATACCAAGATTTATTATAAATCCGTCCTTTATGTTTATCGCGTCTGTTAGTATTCTAAATTTACTTAGGTAATTTCTAACATTTTCTTTTGTTACTGAATTAGCTGGGGTTAAATTTCCATCTTTGTTATATGATAAAACATATAGATTTAATGCTAGTGGGTTGTTTGAAATAACACCTGTTTCAGAGTTTGTTTGTTCATCTGGAACTATGAAGGCCTTTGCAATATTTCCAAATCTAGACGGCATAGAATATACTCTTGAAATAAAATCTTCTCTAGTTACTGTTCTATTTTGAGCTGCATAGAAACCCATTGCATTTTGTCTAATTTCCTCTACAGTTTCTGATCCTTTACCACCAGTTGCTGGTTCTGGATTATTTACTGCTAGAGATTTTTTTGTAAACTGTACAGTTGCTCCGTTTAATCCATCTTGATCTAGGGTAAATGAAACTGCTGATATTTCTCTAATAGTTCCTGCTCTAACATTATCCCTTAATCCGCCACCAACGACATACTTAAATTCTAAAACAGTATTATTTGGAGCTTGACCGTAGGCACGTGTAAACATTGCATTTGATGGGTCCCAAGCATTGTCCATTGCTGAAACATTTCCATATGGTAAATGCATTCCCATATTATTTGGATTAGGAATAATTATTTCGTCTGCTATATTAGAGCTACCCGCACCAAATGATAGTTTTGTTCTTAGGTCGGGTAAAGTATGTGTAGTAAATCTTCTTCCAGTTTTTCTTATTTTTAATAGGTATGGTGTTTCATCTCTAAACTCTACAAAATAAGGGTCTATTGTTTTAGTGTTTTGTACTTCTTCATATACATAATTTTGAGATAAATAATCTACCTCATACCATCTATTACCATCAGGATCTCTACAATCTAAAAATTCAGTTATATCTTTTTCTGCAAAAACTATTTCATCATATTTTTTAGGTTCTGTAAATCCAAACTTTTTATATCTTATTTTTCCAGATTTAGCAGTAACTTGTTTTTTAAGTAAGTATGATTCTGGATTACCATTTGCATCTATTTTATATACTGATACATCTGTTGGGTCTAAAGAGCTTGATCTCCTAAAGTCAACTGGTGCTAGAGTATAAAATTGATTTGAATTATTATCTGAACTATCTGCCTTTAGTCCTTCTTGTACAAGTGGAGCGTATCTCCAATCTGGAGAAGCTGTACCACCTACCCCAGCAGCCGGTAATAATATAAATAAATCTAGTTCTACTGAAGAAGGGGCTGTTGTAGTTGTTTTATAACCAAAACTTCTAGCTATATCTGATACGTTTGACCGTTCTTGGGCATGTAGTAATAAACTTTCTCTTAATTGATTATCTATATAAAATGAAAGTACATCTCCTACATATGCAGACATTTCAACAAACATTTGTCCTGGAGATGATTCATTAAAGTCATTACTAATATCTGGAAAATAAGTTTTTGCATAAGAATTTAATTTATCCTTAAAACCCTTAAAATCTTTATTTAGATAATTTAATTTTGTTGTTTGTAAGTCTTGTCCCATGTTATAAGTCCCGTATATTCAATACTATTTCTTCTTCATCTATAGTGTTATTTAATAATCCAATTTTAAGAACAACAAATATTCCATGAAACCTATCAACTAAATCTCCTTCACCAGATTCTGGTATTTTTACATCTAGAGTTTTTATTATTATATATGGCAGCCATAATTCTACAGCTTCCTTTATTTCAGTACCTACAGCATCTCTTAAAACCTGGTAATTTGGTTCAAATAAATAGTCTTGCAAATTGGTACCAAATTGAGGGTGATTAACTCTTTCGCCTTTTCTAGTTAATAATAAATTTTTTACATTTGCAACAGCTTGGTCAATTGATAAAAAGGTCAATTCAAACAAAGAACCGTTACTAGTATTAAATGGAAGACTTAGGCCTAAGGCTACGTCTTCTCCATCAATTACTGGACTATTTATTATTTCCCGTTCTGGTCCTATAGGCATTTATTATTTTCCTTTTTTCTTATTTATAACCTTCATTAAATCAGAGTAATCTCTTGTTAGTGCTTTTCCAACTTCTTCTGGTACTTCAACATGTTGTCTATCTGGTGGTATCATTTGCTGTACTGTTGGTTTTCCGCCAAATGTTTGGTCCATATTAGACATCCCCATTGCAGCTGCTAAGCCTGCTTTTCCACCAATTGCTGAATTGGCAGATACTGTTTTTCCGCCCATTGTTGGCCAAGATTCTTGATTGGCTGTTTCATTTAATGCATCATTTAGTATTTTATTTTCAGTATATTGTTGAGGTTTACTTGGTTTTTGTTTTTTAAATAATTTTTCAGCATGGCCCATAACATTTGTAAATTCTTTATTTGTTGAAGGCTTTTTACCAAACTCTTCTTTAAGAACCGCCCTTATTTCTGCACGAACTGCTTCTCTTATTATTTTTATTAAATCATTTTTTTTCATCTTAATCTCCTAATTATTTAAGATTATATTACACTATATAAATATAGAGCTATAACATTATTTATTACATCCAGGTGGTAGTTGCACCAGTTGCTGTTTGAATTGCTGTACCACTCATAAACCAGGCTTGGGTTACTGCTGCTAAAGCTGGTCCAAGTAATCCTGTTGTTCCTGTTCCGTCTAAATCTACTTGCGCAAAACCTTGATAGCCCATTGGAGGAATTGCTGCAAATAAAGGAAGCATTCCTGGAGCCATTTGTGCAGCAAAAATACTAACACCACTATTCATTAGGTTTTTACCATTATTATCATTTTGATATGCTGATAAAAATAGTCCCTGCATTTGTGCTTTTCCAACTTGTGCCGTTAATGTTGGTGGGGATGGATTACCATATCCGTTAAAAAATGCATCTGCCCAACCACTAGCAAAAGAAATTGCGTCTCCAGGAGGATTATTTTCTAGTTGATTTACTGATGTTATAAATGCTCCTGAGTTAAATGCCATAATTATAGTGTATAGTTTTGTGCGCTTAATACGTTTTTTGATGTTGATTTTGCTGTTGAAAAACCTGAAGGATCTATTAATCCTGTTGTTGGTCCTTGTCCATGTGTGTGGTTGTGGGTCATTATTGCTTGTGATATATCTTCCATCCATTTTACAAGTGTGTCTCCAAGAACCATTTTTTCTTTTGCATCTAATCCTAAATAAATGGCAGGACTGTTTATTATTGTGTCTTCTCCAGTATCCACGTTAAAGGTACCATTAGTTGATATACCAACTGACTTGTCAGAAAACATAAAAACAGAATCTGTTCTAGCATTAAATATTATTCTATTAGAACTTATTAGTACTTGTTTCCCAGCATATACAGCTGGCGCTTCTGGTTTATATGCCATAGTTTAGCTCCTCTTCTTTATATAAATATAGTTTTACAGCCAATTTTAGCAAATTAGAAGCAGAATGTATCAAAGTGGTCTTCTTCAAGTAAATCAATTTTTCGCTTTATTAACTCTATATAGTTTTTATTTGTTCCAGACATTTTAGGATTTTGAGATTGTGGTGTTACGTCTGATCCTTGTAAAAAACTTGAACCAAGTCCACCACTACCAGCATCGTTAAAGTAGTGTTCTCTCTCACCAAGTGCTTCTTGTATACAGTCTGTACTTGCATCATATCCAGGAGGTACTGTTAGCTTAAAACTAGCTTCTTCAGTTACTCTAAAATAATAGGTCGCTGGTTCTGCGTATATGTTAGACCTAATATTGTCCCTTGTATAATCTTTTTCTTCTATATTAAATCCTTTATAGCTTGTTATGTTTGCAACAGGATCTGGTGGAGGAGTAGGATTAGGTCGCGGGGCTGGTGTTCCTGCATTTACCAACCTTTTGTATGCATCTGCATCTGCTGGGTAAAAATCAGTGGCTTTTCCTCTGTCTCTATCATAACCACCAATAAATGTTGTATTATCATACCCATCAGCTATATCTTGTAGTAAATCGTTAAAGTTTAACCCATTTTTAGTTCCTCTACCATCGCCAACCCCACACAACTTAACACTACAATTTAGGTCTGTTAAGTATTGTAATTGTTTTTTAATAGCCACTACATCATCTGCAAATGCAACATACATTTGTTCTACTGTTTGACTTATATTTAACTGGGATGTTGATCCAATTAATTCATAACAACGCTTAGAATTTGGTTGATCTGTTCCAGGAGCAGCTTTCCATAATGAGGCTACACTATCTCTTGATTTATTTTTATCATGAAAAGTATAATATCCTACAGATGAACCACCTTCTTTTGCCCCTAATATATTTTTTGCGACATAGTCATTNGTGTGCTTGTCCATATAATATATTCCAGGTCTTGCGCTTGTAGAAAATACATCATATGAAATTACTTTATTTGTTTGACCAGATCTATTTTCAACCATATGTACAACTCCTGGATCAAAATCAACAGTGTGGGCTATTAAACCAGAACTAACAACAACCGTTTTATCTTTAATTTGATCTGTTGGATATGTTCTTATAAATCTTTCTACTGTTCCAGGAGAGGCTAAGTATTTACTAGTACCAAACGGTCCATCAGGATGATCGGTTACTGTCCCTGTTCCTGGTCTACCTGAAAGTCCGTGGGCTACCGCATCTCCAAATATAATATCTACAATTTCTACTGGGTCATTTTCTTCTGGACACGAGTCATAATCACAGTCCCCATTTTTATCTTTTTCGGGTGTTGTTCCGTCAGGACATTGATCACATGGTAAATCTTTTACTTCTTGTTTTTCTTCTTGTTCAGATACTTGATCCTTATCATCAACCGGTGTAGCTGATTCTGGTTCACCCTTTTTTTCTTTTTCTTTTACTACTTCTTTGTAGTTTAACTCTGATGCATCTTGTTTTTTTGCTGTTGGTGTGTGGTCATAAGAATCCCACCTAAGATTATCACCATCCTTTGATATAATGTTTATAGGTATTTTTTGGGTGCATGCCAATATAACAATTCCACCATCACCATTAACATCTTCTATTTTATAGTCTCCACCTTCAGTTCTACTATGGTCATCACTTATAATGGTTATTGGATCGCCATTTTCACCAGTGGACGACCACCAGTTTTTGTATTCTGCTTTTTTTACAGTACTACCCATTCTGATGCTATGACCTCCTCTTCCTTCAAGTATTATATCACCCTCATATGGGAATAGTCTTTGTACATCTTTTTCTTCAAAAATAAATCCTAGTGGAACGGGTGGTTCTGGATCTGGTCTGTTTTCTGTACCAGGGTTAGAAGAATATTGTCCTGAAGGATTACAAATTTCAGCTTCAGCTGTTCCATCTTTTTTAGCATATTGGTAACTTGATGCTGGAAGCTGATTGTGATTTGGATCTTGCCATATATTTATTGGTGGTAAGTAATACATTTCTTCAGATTTATTATCTCTTTGTGCACCTCTACCCAAAGCAGATACTAATTGTACTATTTCCCCTTTAAGGGGTATTACCCACATACCTGTTCCAAAATATGGAGCATAATAATTTAATGTATCTTCTTCTACACCAAATTCTTCTTTAAGTCTTCTAGCCTTTATAGATCCAACAAGTATTTTCTTTTCTAAATTAAAGTCTGGGTGTTCGTCATTTAAAACAATATCTACAACTTCTGCAGATGAAAAACTTGATAAACCAACCTTTTGTTGTTTTTTTACATTTGCATTATTACGTTTTTTAGAACGCTTACTTTTATTTCTTCTCGTTTTAAATCTTCCCATTAGTATAGCCTCTCACCATCATCATAATCATCAATTGAATCTTGAATACTCCACCTGACAATTTCTATATCATTCATTCCATCAGATATAGATCCACGCCTAGTTCCACCTTGTGTATCAATAACATATTCTTCTTTTGATCCTTCAACACCAGCATCTGGATGTTCAACTGCCAAAAATGGGTCATTTGGTGGTATGTTTCTTTCTAGTATTTGGTAACCTAAATAATTTTCAATAAGTATATCCATTGGTGGAGTAGCTGTCTGTGTGTTTGTATTAACTGCCTGTGCTGGTGCTGGTTCAGTTGGTAAGGTAGTTATAGGATCAGGTCTAGCCTTTGACTCATCTCCAAGTGGAGTATCCCCGTAATACATGTTCCAAAGGGTCAATGAATCGGTTGAGGCTTCTCCTCTTTTTATTTTTGTTGCTTCCCAATCTTTTTTAGGTTGTTTTAATTCTTTTTTACCGTTTTTTGTTCTGTAATAATCGGCTTTTTTTCTACGAAGAAATGATCCAGGGACCTCAAAATTAGCAACAATTAAAACAGATATATCCTGTTCATCTTCTAATTTTACAGTACTACCCTTTGATTTATCAGTACCTGCAAATTCTGCAGATACATTTGAAACTCCTCCAGGTGCGTATTTTACCGTGTATTCATGGGTTGTCATTGCTTCAAGGGTTGGTTTATATCTAGAACTTTTAGTTATTTCTTCATGCCATAAATAAGCACATTGAGCAAGTACACCAACTTGTGGACCAAGTTTTGGACAATTATATGTCGCTGTTCTTAGGGCTCTATTGTATGCATCCCTATTTAATGGTTTAGGATTTGATTTTCCATAAGGTGGCCCACCTCCACCGTCATTAAATCTTAAACTACCCAGTAAAGTTTGTTCAATTCTAGTTCTTCTTGTACCAGTCCATTGTGCTATTCCAACTCCACCAGACCAGTTTGAATATTCTCCAGGACCATAATCTTTACCCTTCCATTCTGCATTTTGTTCATATACTCCTACACCCACCCAATTAGATAAGGCTGGGTCTCCTGAGTTTCCCCTAGAGTGGTTTTTAGAAAATCCAGGCTTAGGTACACCACCCCACATCTCTAATTCTGCAGCACATTGTTGGGGGTATCCACCAGTAGTTTTTGCTACACTTCCCATACCTTCAGAAAGTAGATTACCGCATAGACCAGCAGCCCCGTGGGGTGTTGCTCCATTTTCAACAAAATAGTTTACAACACTTGCATAAAAATCTGCATTAGCGCTGTCTGCAATTTTTTGTACCTTTCTAGTTATAAATTCACCGTTTGTTTCTACCTTTTTTTCAACTCTTTCTTCGTCTTTCTTTTCGTCTTCTATATCTGATTCAGTTGCATTTTCTTCGTCTTCAATAGTTTTATCATCTTTAACCTCATCTAATTCTACTACATCTGGGTTTCCAACAAAATCTAATCCTATTTGTACAGTATTTTCTTTTTCAAAGGTTGTTTCATACGTTTCCCAATTATCTGATGGTGTTGTTAACGGTATTTGTTGTCCTTCACAAAAAATTATTATGGCACAATCCCTATTTATATCTTCTAAATGGAAATCTGAATCTACTGGTACAACATGACCATTACTTATTATAGTTATTGCGTCACCATTTGTTCCCTCATTAGACCAATAGTTTGGGGTATCTGCATTTAGGTTTGTTGCCCCAAATCGTATGCTTTGGCCAAATTTACCTTGTAGTATTGTATCTCCTTCATATGGTAAAAGCGGTGCAATTTGTTTTTCCTCAAATGTATCACCTAATGCTACGTCTAAATCTTCTTCCGTTATTTTTTCTGCTCCAGGGTTTGTAGAATAAACACCGGATGGATTGCATTCTTCAGCCTCAGATTCTATTGGTTGCTTTGTCCAAGTAATATTTGGATTTTGATTATGGTTAACATCTTGCCAAACATTTACAGCAGGAAGATAATACATTTCTGTTCTATTAGGACTAAACTGTGCTGATTTACCAGATCCTTGTACTAATAGTACTGTTTCTCCTATTAATGGGTAGCCGGCATACAAATTAGCAAACATTGGACTATACCATTCAACATTTCCTGGCTGTGTATTAAATCTAGACATTGGTCTAGCCTTTACAGAACCAACAATACGACTTGCAGCCCTATCAAAAGCAGGATGCTTAGGATGCATAATAACATCAATAACCTCAGCAGATTCAACAACCTTTTGAAGAGACCTTTGAGTAGTCTTTCCAGTTGTTGGCCTATTGAAACTAGTTTTATTTTGTGAATTGCTTGATCTTGCCATTTATTAACTCATGTTATCTTCTCTGCCATATCTGCCTTCAGTTGCGTCTCTATATTGACTACGTCTATAATACTTTTTAAATTCTGCAGGTACTTCTTTATCATCCCCGNCACAACCACCATAAACATAACCATCTATATAGTATTTGCTATTAGGGTCAAATTTATCCTTACAAGCAGGATAGTATCTATTTAATTTATTACACCTACCCCTACAAGCAGAAACTTTTTTATAATCACCAGAACAATATATTTGCATTAGTCTTTCAGCATTATAGTTTGCTTTTTCTGCATTCTCATTTATATACGCTGGAGCAGAGTTTAAGCAACTCATAAATATTGCGTATTCTCTAGCAGTTTTTGCACCAAATTTAGGGATTAGTTCATTTACCTTTTTTCCAAACTTCTTCCATACTGCCTCTGACTGTACCTCTCTTGAATATTCATCTAGGTTTATAAAGTCTCTCATTCCCTTAAACCACCAATCGTAATTTAATTCTTTAGTATCTGCCTTACATGAAAACTCTTCTAAAATATCCTTTGTTATTCTCACAGTTTTACCCGCATATTTACCACTATAAAATAGGCCTGGGGCAGACTTATATGCTGGTATTTTTACTGACCTTGGCCAAGCTGCCTCTATAGCAGTCTTTCCAGCTAGTCCTCCTGCATTTGGTGGAAATATATATTCATCCATAGCTTCGTATAATGTTCTTATTGAGCAACCTGTCCAGTGTAATATTCCTACCCATGTTTCTCCACCACGCTTAGATAAATCTCTATTGAATTCTCCCTCATTAAATCTTGGATGGGGTACTCCATATTTAGCAAGAAACTTATCATCACCATCCGTTCTTCCAGGCTTGCTGTTTCTAAATCCAGACATCCAACCTAAATCAGTATAATTTTTACCTAATACTATTGGAGCAAGTAATGAAGCTAACTTTTTATTCCATGGAGTAGGTAGTCCACATGTGTGTTCATCTGTATTTCCTGGGGGCGGTATTGGTTCATCTTCCTCTAATACCTTATCTACACATTTACCTTGGGTATCTTTTTCTTGTCCTTCTGGGCATGGCTTATCTAGGTCTTGTTTTTTCTCTTCAGATACTGCCTCAGATGTTGCTTTTTGTTCTTGCGTTACTTCTTCTGGAGTAGTTGCACTTGGACCAGGTCTTTCGCCTTCAAAATCTTCTGGGGCAGGTACTTGTTGGTATAACACATTTGGTATTTCATCTAATGTTGCTGCATCAAATGTTGTTTTATATGAATCCCAGTTATCTGATGGAGGGTTAAATGTAATAGCATTACCACCAGCTATCAATAATAATCCACCGTCTTGATCCACATCTTCTATATGATTCAACTGTTCTTCAGCTGCTCTATGACCATTGCTTAATAAAATTATTGGATCATTCGTTCCTTTTCCAGAAGACCATTTATTAGGTGTTGCTCCTGTTTTATTTGTGGAACCAAACCGAATACTTTGTCCATATCTACCTTCAAATATTACATCACCTTCATATGGTTGTAACCTTTTAACATCCATAGGTTGAAATATTCTACCAAGAGCTGGTGCTAAATCAACCTCTTCTTTTTCTCCAGGATCTGCCGTGTATTGTCCAGATGGATTACATTTTCTGGCTTCTGATGTTGATAACATTTGAGCATTGAATGTTGCAGCTGGAACTTGATTGTGATTAGGGTCATGCCATGCATTAACTGCTGGTAAATAAAATTTTTCTAGTCTAGCTGATCCTTCCCTATTAGCTTGACCAGCAGCTTCAATCAATAATACTATTTCGCCAATTAATGGTATACCAGCAAATACATTTGGCCATAAGGGATGGTACCATTGTAGATTACTAATTGGCATATTAAAATCTGTTGCTGGTCTGGCCTTTATATCCCCTAATTTTCTAGATGGCCACCTTTCAGGGTCATAATCTGGGTGTCCTGGATCTAGGATTACGTCAACAACTTCAGCCGAAACACCTAAGGCTGCTTGGTTTTTTTGATTTTTTGAAGCGTCGCCTTTAGGGTTTGGAAAGTTAGTTTTATTTTGTGATGTTTTGTTTCTGGCCATCGTTTACACTATCATCTTCCCATTCAACCTCTGTTGATTTTTTAACAGTGTTGAGCAATTGTTTTTTCTCGTCATCGGTTAATGAAAAATCTCCACCTTCATCGTTTGTTCTATTCATTGCTCTTTGTATTATACCAGCCATTTTTATAAGTGCATCATCATTTTTAATACCAACATCTAAATAATCTTTTATTAATGGTACTAATATTGTTGCATCCGTTATGTTTTTAACCAGTGGTTGCAGTTGGGCTATCAATGAATTTATTTGTTTTTCTTTCTTTTTAGAATTTGTATGTATTTCTTTTAATAAATCTGAAAAACTTTTACCTTCAAATATTTCGTCGTCAAACATGTTTTATCTCCACTATAATATACTTTACTATAAATATAGACTTTAGACAAAAAATAAAAGGCCCGGAGAATTAACTCCGAGCCATTTAATCAATTATATGTTTTTATCAATTATTTCTTGATAAAAAATGATGCTACTAATACTAGTACCACTAATCCTGCAAAGCCACCTTGACCAAATCCATTCACTAATGAAGTAAGATTTGCAATCACGTCCATTCCAAATACTGATCCACCAGTTAATACGAACCATAAGATCGTTACTGGAAGAACTGCCATAAGAATTGTACCTAATCCGCCAAAGAATCCTGTAATATATTTAATTACGTTTTCCATTTTGTTTTCTCCTGTTTTTTAATTGTTAATAATTGTGTCGAGAGCATTTACCCGTTATTGGGTGTTAATTAAAATTTAAGACCAAACCCTAATGTAAGGTTTGTAGTCTTATCTCCAGTATTATAAACCAATTTTGGGTCTATATAAATACTTTTATGTATTGTGAATAATCTACCCACACCAAGACTTAATGTCTCAGTATCTAATCCATTTGTTGCAGCGTATACAAAATAACCCTTTACAAAATATCTTGCATGTAAGTCATATGATACGTCAACTGTTGAATCTGCTTGTGATACAGATAAACCAACCATCATGTTATCTGTTACACCGTAACCTACTGTTGGACTAACTGCTAAATCTGTCCATGCTACATTTGCTACGTCACCAGTACCAATGTACCAGTCGCCTTTTGTTTGTGCTTGTGTACCTAAAATGGTTGCACATGCCAATACTACTGTTAAAATCATGTTTTTCATAAAATTTCCTCTCTTTTGTTTAATTTGCTTAGTTGAATGCTCTCTTCGTTAAGCCTTTATTGAATAACCTTGCGCTATTCCAATAACCTTTATTTAATAACCTTTTGTTATAACCACTTATAAATATACTTTTGAAACTAATAAAATCTTCCATTTTCAAATTTTTTGTATAAAATGGCAAAATCATCCCGTATGACATTTACAACCTTTGTTATATGTTGTGTTTTGGTGTCAGTCATTTCTCTAATCATAATATATAATGCCTTTTTATTGAATATTTCTATGTTTTTTCTATCAGAAAACAATACCAAAAGTGAATTAGCAATTCTTCGGTCTCTTTCGTTTCTAAACTTTTCAGTTATTTTTTTTGAATAATATTCAGTAAATCTATCTATAAATATATCTAGCCCCTCTAATCTATCTTGGTGTGAAATTTCAGAAGTTATATCTCTACGTGTATCTATAACTGTTAATGGTTTTTTATTTTTTAAGTCTTTATAGTTTTTATTGTTGTTTTGTATTAGATAATTTTTTGCAACTATACTAAAATATGAAAAGGCTTTACCTTTACCAGGGGTAAATTTAGTTAATTTTTCCAATAGAAAAGCAATTACCTCGTGTTTTACTTCTCGTATTCCTCCATCCATATAGTAAAACTTAAATGTATGTATAATATTTTCTGCAAGTTTATCAAATGGGTATTTTATAAATTCGTTATATACCTTATTTCTTTTTCTTGGATTTGTCTCTATATTATAAGCTATAATTGCTAGGTCTGTTTCCGGGGTAAAATACATTTTTTTCTTTCTTGGTCTACCACGCCTTTTTTTAGATGCTGCAATTAGAGCTTCTTCTTCAAGTCTTTCTTTTTCTCTAAGTTCTTCTATATCTATATAAAATTTATCTACTGGGCTAAGCTTCATATTTTAATTCTTCTAATTTTTTAATTGTTTCTGATATTTGTAAATACACAGAACCTACTTCATCGTCTGATTCAAATATTTTTTTATCATCTATTGTTTTAATATCATTTAAAATTGAAGTCATTTTAATATACAATTGGTCTATCCAATCAGAATATTCTTCATTTGCTAATTCTATTTTTTCTAATTTTTTTAATAAATTAAAAATAATATAAATAGAAACCAATAACAATATTAACAATACCCAAACCATTAAGCTTCTCCGAAAAGATCCTTAAACATATCTTGTGCCTTAGATGCATCGGTAGATACCTTTGGTTTTTTAGTATATGGTTTTGGGTTTTTACTAAATGCATTGGTTATTTTACTACCATTTTTCCATGTTTCGTATTCTATTCTTGATGCCATGTGGTCTGCGTGGTGTAATATAATTGGTAAATTATTCCATAGAGCCTTTTCTTTTCCCCATGGTTTAAGATACGAATCATTTGCTGAGTCATATACTCCGTCATGTGTAAGTATTCCTATCATTTCATTCTGAGAAAATTGTATACCATACTCTTGTAATAACCAAATACTCCTATGTGGAACAGTCATATTTTGTATATTTGGATTAGGGTCATAAATTTTACCCTGGTTTTTTCTATGCCATTCACTTGGATTTGGTATATAATACTCGTTTTCTTTATCACCAGCTTTACCTAAATCGTGATTAAGGGCACAAAACATTAGTTCTTCTTTAGTATAACCAGAAACATCAGCGCCCATTTCTTGCCATTGAATGTATAACCTTTCAGTACAATCCATAACTCTTAATACATGGTCAACATATCCTCCAGCAAAACAATTATGAAAGTGTTCTATTCCTGACGCTGGTGCCAACATCATTTTTTCTCCTAAATCATCATATAAATTATTTAGTCCTATTAGTCTATCACCAGTAAAGTTATCACTGATTTTTGATTTTAAGTCTGACCAATTCTGGGTTATTTGTTCTTCTGTTAAATTCATATTATTCTCCATATAGGCTAAATTGTTTGGGTGGTTCTGGTGCTTTTTCTACTTGATCTATAGAATATACTTTTCCGTCAAATGCTGCAAGATGGTAATCTCTACATCCTGTTTGTTGATAACACCATTCTAAACCGTCTGTTAATGATTCAAAAATGGTATCTACTGACCCAACTGGTTTCCAGTTATCTCCTGGGGGTACTCTTAATAGTACTTGATTTTTTTCTTCTACTGTATTTGTCATAATTAGTCAAATAATAATTTTATTTGTTGTTTATCGGCATCTTTATTTACATCTTCTATGACACCAAATGTTTCTTTAATATTTTCTTCATGATAACCTAATGTGTGGGCCATTCTTATACATATAATTTTAAATTCATGACAAGTCATATCATTTGGTACCTTTAAGTCTATTGATCTTGCCTCTTTGGTTTTATTTCCTCTTTGGTAAATCAGCCTATCAAATGTTTCTTCCATTTTTTTATCCCCATTATAATTTTAATTATTGTTAAAATAATCTTATGAATAATTCCAAGCATTATGGCAAATGTTACCACAATAACTGCAATTGTATATATTATGCAGTTTGTTAATATTCTTTTCATATTATATAATATAATAAAATTAAATGAAAGGGAAAAATTATTTTTGAATTATTTTTTGTATTTTTTTAGATATTCAGCCCTGTTAAAGTTTCTTGGAAATTTTGTACTTGCAACTTTTGAGTGAAGCTTAATTTCGCTTAAAATAGGTTTTTTATCTTTTTTCCAGCGGGTGTTTTGTAACTGTTTTTTTAGTTTATGTAAGTTTATAGCTGCAGTTGCTATAAGGGTTTGTTTTTCTAGGTTTGTCATTCTCTTTGACCTACCAACTTGTTTTTTTACATCAGTTGTTTCTAGTTTACCCTTTAATTTTGGTTGTTCTACTCCTCTATGGTATACATTGCCGTCTTTATCTACGAATTCAGACATAAGTGTCCAGCCTCTTGGTCTATCTGATTTTTTATATCCTGTTTCTAGTGGTTCCCACATTTCTATAACACAATCACTACATGTTACGGCAATAGCTTCTTCTCCACACTTAGACATTTGACCACATGTTCTACATTCCATGTATTTATATAATGCGCCCTCTCGTTCGTTCCATTTAGAGCCTTTTCTGTATTCTATTTTGTATTTTTCTTCATCCATATAATTAAATATAAAAAATTATCTTTTTCTGTTCAGTTTTTCAATTAAAGTTATAGCTTCATTTATTTTATCGTCGTCTAATAGTCGTAGTATTTGTTTAGGGGTACTATCATTACTGCGTATTTTTTTAGCTATTTCTAGTAGTTCATCCTTGCTATGTAGCTCACCATACAGTTGATACTTCTTAGGTGTGGATAGTATTTCCTCATTAGTTTTAATTGCAGTTTCTAAATCATTTACAACTAAATCTGATTTATTTAATTTGACCCATTTCTTTGGCATTGTATATGGTTTATTAAACTCCATACCTTCTGGTACCGACATGTTAACCTTTTCTACTGGTTCTTTAACATACATACCAAGTGGTGGGACAAAATCAGAATCTTTTCCTTTTATTTGGGCGAATGCCATATTAGCAGCAACAACCAATGCAATCGCCAATGGGTCAAAAACAAATATAATAAGTAATAAAAACCAATTTACAACCTGATTCATTGGGTAGCCTGTTGTTTCAGCTAAATATTTTAGTGGGCCTAACTCACTTTCAGCCTCATTGGATACTTCCTTGTCTAGTAAAGCTATATCAGTCCTATTAATGGAATCCATTACTGCTTCAATTCTAATATTGATATCATCTCTATTACCTGTTGCAATAGTTAATTCGGTTTGTAAAGCTCTACGAGCAGAAGATGAAGATGTAGTAATCAATGTACCTGATTCTTTATCCATATATTGTATTTGGGCTGGGTTGGATAGGGCTATTCTTAAGTTTGAAATTGATTTACTTAAGCCTTGCTTTTCTATTTTTAGGTCTTCCTTTTGTTCTTCAAATCTAACTTGCTTTTGATTAAGTATTGTGAGTGATTTGTCAAGTAATTCTGATTGTGTAGCCGTTGATTGATATGCCCCAGAAAGGAAACCATATATGCCACCACTAGTTATAACCATAAGAATAAAACATGCAATAGATAAATATGTACGTAAAAATTTATTTATAGTGTCCCAATATTGGTATAATAGAGATGCAACAACTAGCTTAGCAAATTCTAAAGAACCAGCCATTATAATAACCTGTGTTGATGCTCCCGCAAATAGTTTACTCAATCCAAAGACGGAATAAAATGCTGCACTACCAGATACTGCTAAGGCCGATAATGCTATCAATAAAGGGAACAATCTTTTTTTCATTATTTTTTAGTATTCTAGACTTATTCTGTCTGAAATAAATTTAAGATGAGATCGTATAGCTTTACTCAATGACTTTATTTGGCTAGGATCAACCAGTCTTGGTGTGTTTATTACTGTATCAAGTGTTAATGATAATTGTTCTGCTTTTTCTATAGCATCTTGTATTTCTTGCTTGTATTTCATTTTTTTTCTCCTATAACTTTATTCTTGCTTAATTGCAAAAATATATGAATAAATTGTTTTGTCTATTTCAGGTGTTTCTTCTTTGTATGCTACAACCTTATTACCATTGTCTAACATTATCTTTGTAAACTTTTTTAATGCAGCAAGATTAGTTGATGATATTACCAATTTACCATCGATTACTTCTACAGTAACAGGGGTACCGGCTTTAATATCTTGAATCTTTAATTTTTTTGGTTTTTCTATTTTATTTTCTACTGGATCAGGTAATATTTTTTTTAAACTATAATTTAATAGACTTTCCCCAGCTGCTAACTTATTTATATATACCTCTAGTAATGGGTCTGGGCACGTATCTATAAAGTCATTAAAGTATTCTATATCGTTATGAAACAGTATTTCCCTATCTACTTTACCAACTAAGTTCCACAATACTTCTGAAACTATTTCCTCAGATTCTTCTATTTCTCTAACTACTTTAGGTTTATTAGTTGAATGAAGAGACTTAAAATAATCTACAAAATCAGTTATTCTGTCTTCAAAGGCTGTTTTGTGTATTGTGTCTATTTCCTGTATGTCCATATTATTAAAGTAGCTATCAACATCACCATACATTTTTTTCCAAAATTCAGATTTTGGATTAAATACATCGTCAACAGTCCATAGTTTACTTGTCATAATTTCCTTATTAGTTTTTAATGCCACCATTCCCTACCCAGCTGAACTCTTTTAGCTATCCGCGACGTCTCAGACGCAAATGATAGAGGGTGAGAGTTCCTAATTACCCTCCTTAAATTGTTTACCTCAAACCACCGAAGCTTTAACGACATGGCTTCTTTTTACCGTTTGCGCTGGGTACCTAATTAGGCAGCCATTGCTAATTCAACTTGTTCGCCAGTTAATTGCGGTTGACCTTCCTTACATCCTTATCTCTTTGTCAAATCCAGTCACCCCCATGATGTAAATAGTTTAGTGGAGGTGGAGGGTATCGAACCCTCGTCCAAAAGAGTAGCTAATATAAGTACTAGCAGTCAATAATAAATATAGTTTTAATCTATATTATTCTATAATTTTAGCATTTTTAATAGATCTACACAATAGGAAATCGTTGCCTTGCCTTAATACATGATCACAATGGTGTTCATCTCGCCACAACTGAAGTATCATCATAAAGGCTTTTTCATCATCTCTATTAACACCATATTTCTTAGGATTAAATGTATCATGAGGCAGTTTTCTAACTACCTGATATGCTTCATTTCCATTATAAAATATTTTTTTCATATAACTATTAGCCTGCGGGCCAGTTTTTATTTTTTGTCTATAACCTTTTTTCTGTTAGGTCTGTAGTTATACCATGCTCTTTCATGGAAGTAATACAGAATCATTTTTGTAAATAACTCAAGTATACCAACCTTTAGACCTACCATAGGATCACCACTAACAAACCAACCTAAAATCATAGTATCTATTGTACCAACAAATCTCCAAGTAAGAGTTTTGATTAAGTGTCGTTTTCTTGTTATTTTGTGTTTTTTTGTCATGTGTATAATTCTATTTAATTGTAATTGTTTTAGGCTTACTATCTGGAGAAACAGGTACTTCTAATTTTAGAAGGCCGTTATCCATAGATGCCGTAATTTTTGTTAAATCAAACTTAGGACTAATCTTCCATCCTAAATCAAAAGACCGTTTCGCAATACCCTTATGGATATATTCTCCTGCGTCTTGATCTGAATCATTAGATTTGATGGTTGGTTTAGTATACGAAACTTTTAACGTAGTTCCATCCTCTGTCGAAAGATCGATGTCTTCCTTATTTAATCCAACTGCTGCTATTTCAAATATTAAGGCTTCTTCCGTATAGATAATGTCGACGGGATGGTTTATTTTCCTATC
>JGI24006J15134_10000126_pt1 | contig 62815 bp, 63 predicted proteins | sample LinPmetageLP53_FD_15134 | JGI IMG/M metagenome (IMG submission 15134)
AGGCCCGAAGTCATTCCCACACTTCTCTAGGGATGCCTAGAGTGTGGCCTAGCTGGCCGTTAGAATGACTGTAGCCCCCGTCAAGGGACTACAGCCGGGAATCACGATCACAATCACATAATGCCCAGAGGATCCTCAATGCTCAGCAGCTTGGCTGCTACCTTGGGTGCTTTGATCTCGACAACTGCTAGGCAGTCCCTCGATTCAATGTTGCACCCTTGGAAGTGAGCGTTGAACTGACGAGTCAATGCCCCGAAGGCATGATTCTGGTCAGCCACAAACGGGCCTTGGTATGAGAACTTCACACCAGAAGCCGGAACATTCAGCTCAACGATGAGACTGAACTGCTCCCTTGGCTCCGTACCCCGGATCTCCAACTCATTGTCCCTCGGTGTCCACATGTTAACCCAGTTGTTAACCTTGTGGCGAGGATTGTTGGAGTCGTAGGGGATCTCCACCACATCCTGAAACTGCCCCACCTGCTCCCTGACGACAGATTCTGTGACATTCGCTGAGTAGCGGATGCCTCTGTCGACAAAGGCTTGTGGATCGTCACAGGGCCAGAACCTCAGACTGCGGCGTTGCTTGCTCGTAGAGTACAACTCATAGATCAAGTACAACACCCCGTTCTTAGAACCTGTGCGGAGTGTACGTTCCCATTCAGACACGCGTCCGAATCCTTGGGTTTTCACGATTCGCTTAGCCATGGTATGGCCTCCGAAAAAATATGAGGGAATAACACATTCCCTGTGTGTGAGAGTCACTTGACTCTCGGGAAGAGGTGGCAGGCTTTTACCTCCTGCCACCTCGGTTAGGGGTCACCGTCCGAGGAGGACGGCATTGCGATCAAGAGACTGGAACGGTCCACAGTGGATACCGAACTGCTGCCAGAAGGGCAATGACAGGACGTAGTTGAACGCCCAGACATAGTTTCTGTTAGCCTGTCTCCTGAAGAAACGTGGAACACCTTCTGAGTCATGGATCGTCACCGTAGGAATACCTTGTTCAGCATTCCTGTTGGCAGCGAGCCGAAGAATCAAAGCATCTAACATGTGCGTACCATTGGCTCCCAGCTCAATACCACGATTGAGTTCAAGGGGCATACGCTGCACTGTTGTATGCTCATCCGTGATGGGACACTTGTACTTGAGTCCGTAGTGGACATCCTTGTTCCTGCGGAGGATCGAGGATTGATACACGTAGTGTCCATCTGGAGATAGGATAGTAGGAGGTGTACCTCTGTTATCCTTACCCACACTCCGGGTCCAGTGAGACTGAAGACCAGAGTGAAGACGAGCAACACCGGGGAATGCCTTCTTCAGAGCCATTGCAAGAGGCTGCTTGAAGGTGTCAACGAATTCGCTGACCCACTTCTCAGCTTGCACAGGCTTCCAGTTCTGGAAAGCCTGAGGCAACTGAAGTCGAACATCCTCAAGTGAGGTCTCATCTTCGTTGTCAGTAGGGTGACCCAAGACACTGAGGCTCATGGATGAGCCACCAGCACCATAGACACCACTGACAGGAGCGGGCTTGATCTCATTGCGAAGCAGTTGCAGGTATTGCTCCAGTGTCATACCGTTAGGTACGCCACCAACAGCACCCTTAAACTTAGGGTTAGACCACAGATGTTCAGCATACCTACGATAGTGATGCTTGAAATCCGGCCTACTAGCATCGGCTCGCTCAGCGGCTCCCGGCATACCCATCGAACAATCAATGATCGTGGGGCCGGAAGCATAAGCATCGATGTAGCACAGGTAATTACTCATACCTGTATCCCTCGCTTCAAGGAAAGCCCGAGCTTCCGTAACCTGTGGAAACCCTTGCTTATGCCCATGTTCCATAAGGAACGCGAGACCGTTCTCCGGTTGGATGATATGTTCCATCAACTTGTAATCGAGACCGTATCCCTGCTGAAGTTCCTCATACCAGATACCTAGCTCGGCATCATCGACGGGGAAGTACTCAGCAGTTCGAGTCATGTTACGACATGTCTTACAGTTAGCCGGGTGCATTGTACCACGCGCAAAAGCGTAGACACGAATCCGGCGGTCTGCCTTGTTGACAACGATGTAGAACACCGTGTCACCGACTCTCACGAACTCAGCAATGGCACGCTCTGGCAGGAAGATCTCCTGCTCATTGCGTTCTGTCACCGGATCGTAACCCGGCAGTGTCTCCCTGTACTTCAAGGCAAGCTCGAAGTCTGGCATAGAGAGACGCAGTGGAACATTGGTAGAGTTCTGCATGAACTCCAGAGCATCTGCGGGAACCTCCCAGTCATCCTGTCGAGAGATCATGGGTGCATAATCTCCTTCGAGTTTGGGTGGAGAGGAGTGCAGGTACTCGGTACGCAATTCAATGCGTCCCTCGTACACAGCAGCCACCTTGGTGACTGTGCGTTCCACTGTGTTGACATCATGTGAGTCGAGAATGTCGAAGTGCGTAGCGGGAACCATCTCCGAAACCTGATTGAGTACAGGCATGCGAGTATGGTCCAACACCTTGCAAAGGTCGTAACCTTCTTCGAGCCAGCGACGAAGCCGTCCCTTGTCCTTAAAGAACTTTGAGACAGCAATCTTCGCTGCGTCCTCGATTTCAATACGCTTATCCTTTTTCTTAATCACTTAAGATTCTCCTAAAGGATTTCATAAAACGAATCCTAGCAACGTGCTAGGAACAAATAGTTATAGAGCCTACCGGTAGGCTCTCAATACAAAGCCACCCACCTCCGTTAAGAGATGGGTGACTAATCAAATCATCGAAGCATCAATCATCACCAAACGTCAGGGTGATCGTCTGAGCCTTCGCCTGTTGGCGGAGGAGGAACAATCCACTCGTGGTCACCTTGTCCAAGCTTGACCAAGGGCTCATCTGCATAGTCATCAGAGTAGTCTGTTAGGTACTCTGAGGCCAGCACCAGCAACATGTAGAAGCACATGAAGCCGGACATGGTGGTCATCCACGCAAATGGGGATGACATATCACCAACCAGCATCCAGACTCCTATGAGTCCGAAGATGCAACCGATGAGCAAGAAGAGGGTAATGCTGGTCCACTTGATAGTGCGACCAGCCCGGTAAGCCCAGTTAAGGGCATGGCTAAACATTGTTTAGCTCCTTATGAGGGTCTGCCTCGTCAGTGCCGTGAGACCATTCACGACAGAGGAAGTACTGGTTGCTACAACAGTACTTCCTTTCGGCTATGCGTCTACGTAGTTAACAGGATGGCTAGCGAATTCGTTAGTAAAGAATGATTCTTTACTCTCGTCACGTTGCCATTTGTTTACTACCCAGACACTATGAACATCATGATTCCTACCTTCCTCGCCATTAGTAAGTACAAAGTAATAAGCCACTTCAGCCATGCCTTCGGCTTTCGCCAATTCCATGAACCTGTGTGCCTTACGTCTTGCATCATTACTATCATCTACTCCACAATGGAGAACTTCCTTAAGGTTGCCTCCAGACTTATTATATGCAACGATATAATGAGTGATATTGCGGATCGATGTGTTTCGTGAGTTGAGTGACATGTGTTAGTTCCTTTGTCAAGGGGGGTACGGGGGGACAAGGATGGACACCCATCCATATACTACCCCAGACAAATTCGTGACCCCCTAGTCGATTTACCCTAGTGCGTCTGCGAGTTTACCAGAAGACCCCTCCTGTCCTCTTATACGGTCTGCCATCGTAGGCTCTGCCTGAGGGGCAGGAGCCGGGGCTGGCGCGGGTTCTGAAGGCGGCGCAGGGGTAGGGGCGGGGGCGGTCGGAGCTGCCTCTGCCATGTCCTCAGGATACTGCTGCCTAGTCATTCCTGCAAACGGAACATCCTTTGGCTCTGAGTATCCCGGCCATTCCATCTGTGCTCCAAACTGTTCTAACAATACTCTGTGGTTCATTGCCTCGTTTATTTCAAAGGCTTGTTCTGGAACCCCATAGTGATGCCTTGTTTGAAGTTCTCCAGTCTCAGCGTTTCTTGATGTGCCTGTACCGCTGCTCTTATTACTACGCCTCTGTATACCGTCTCCTGCGGCAGTGTAGTATCCTAAGGCAAGTAACCTATCTCCTGCAATAGGAACTACCCTCATTGCATTCAGGACATCCTGTAACTTATGTGGCTCGTTATTCCACACTGAATCTCCCGCTCTAAGGACTCCCTTGGCTGCTGCTTCCAACGCTCCCAGAGGAATGAATCCGCCGGGCTGCCTAATGGACTTACCCTGAGCAAGCATAGGCAGGGCAGCAATAGCCTCACCAATCAAGCCCATGTATCGACCAAGGATTGGAAGACGGACACCGTAGCCAATACTGAAGCCTACCGGATTATCCTCAAACTCTTCGAGGATATCTTCTGGCTCTGCTCCCATTGACAATCTAAGTGCCAGCATGTATACAACATCTAACATCAACATACTAGTAAGACCGAAAGCATATTTCATTGGGCTTTGTCGGTTCATCTTTCTGTAAACGTGCTGACTCACAAACAACATAGGATATCGCCTAAAGATTTCAAACAAGGTATCTAATGCTCCCGTTCCTTCTGCTTCTCCAGTAGAGGATACCTTAGGAGTAAAGACATCAAAGGCATTGGGGGCTACCAGAACCTGTTCAATGTATTGCTTCTCGACCATTCTCAGACCAGCAATAACTTCTTTCCTTGCTTGATAGACTCCCCTACCACCCTCTGTACTGGAGGGCCGTATGTCGCTTCTAGCAAGAGAGGCTAACATTTCTCCGGGGCTGTAGTAGGCTTCAACTTCAGTATTTTCTTCTACCATACTAGCCAAAATACCAAAGGATCCGCTCTCAATATCTAAGAGCCCGGCTGTTAATAAGGATGTAATTAATTGAATATCCCCGTCCATAAACACTGAGAACCCTGCTCTACGCATTCGATCTAGTATAGCCTTTGGATCCTTTCCTAAAGGTTCTTGATGGATCAACTGAGCCAAACGATGTAACCTACTAATAGGTCTTCCGCTATCATCCTTTGTCATGTTATGTTTTAAATTATCTACAACAAAGTTTCGAGCTGATATAGCTCTTTGAATAGCTAGGCTCTTTAACATATACTGTGCAGGTCTCATTGCCTGTCGGCCCGTAAAGTTAAATATTTTTGCGAGCATCTGTTCTGTGTCCGCATTCGCAGGCATTTCATGATCTGGTATGAAGCCCTTACTAAGTGCTTCTACTGTATGTACTAAATCTCTTCCTACTCTCTTTTGCAATTCTGGATTAAGTCCTAATATAGGAGACAGTAAACTTCTTACGGATCCCATAAAGTTGCCCCTTCCAACCAGTTCAATCATTGTACTGGCAAGCGTCTCAACAGTAAACGTAGCAAGTGCGAGGTTGCCGCCAAAGACTGTTCTAGTAAGTCCGGGTGCTGCGTTTGTTAGCATAGATTCGAATGCGGAAGGAGAATCTGCTACATAATTTATACCTCTTGTAACTGCATGTTTTCCTCTTAACTGAGATGCAGCATCTATCATTTCCTTTTGAACACCTAGAGATACTGATGTTCCGTCTAAGTTTCTAAACCCATGACCTCTGGTTCCTACAATTTCAAATAGATTAATAAGATCTTTAACATTACCAAAGACTCCGAAGTGGTCTACCATCATTTGGGTTTCAAATAACTGATCTCCCTTACCCTTCATCATATCGCCCATCATTTGGTCTGGGTCTAAGTTAAGGTGGGGACGTATAGCTGGGTCTTGGAATGCTTCTACAACTGAAGGGAAGGACCACATATCGTAAGGAAAGTACATACCGTCTGAGGCACGGTTTATTAGATTATGCATATGAACCATTACAGGAGTATCTATATTTTCAAACACCTGTCTTTTTCTTTGCCCGTGTTTAGGTGAGTAGTAAATATGATCGGGTATTAAAGAATCAAGTGCGGGACTATCGAGTGTATTGAAACGCTCTCCGTCTATTCTTTGATCAATTGCTGTAATATAAATATCCTTAAGGTTGTTCCAGTTAACCCCAAACTCTTGTAAAGAACCGGCAGTAGTTCTACCTTGGGACATTTCATTCATAGCTGAAATAATACCTAACCTAAATAATTCTACAGCGTTAGCCTGTCTTTGTGGATCTGCCGAACTATCTAGATCAGTAAAGACGATCTGTCTCATTCCTCGAATAGTATCAAAAGATTCATCCATTTGGCCGTTTTGTGTATAGTGGGCTTCAGCAGCCTTATGTAAAATATAGCCATACATTTCTGGACTAATTCTTTTTAGTTTCTTTAAATCATCAACTAAGTTTTGAGTAGTGTTAAATCTAGGAATTAAGTTTGCAGCAAACATAACAAGAGGATCTAATTTTCCTTCAGACTCACTAATAATTTTATCGCGGATCATTTTACTCATGCTCTCAACAAAACCATCTCTTGGTTCACTTTCTAGTATAAGCCTGTTTAATTTAAACGGTATATGTGTTCTGAATGATGTAGATTTAAACAACCCAAGTTCAGTTCCTGCTTGGCGATAGTCTTCCATAAACAATCTAATATTATCGGCAGTATTCGTTATTTCAGTATGTATTATTTTTAAATCCTCTTCACTCATTGCGGATTCTTGTAATTCTGGAAGTGTTACTTCATGGCTGGGGTTGTCTGATTTAATAGCAACCTGTTCATATACAGCAGACATAATTTCTCTTTGTTTTTCTGTAGACACTTGTTGACCTAAAGCTCTAGTAAAGAATGGCTGTAAAGTTGTACCTATCGCCGCCATTGAACTTGTTACTGAATCTTTATACAAGGCGATATCATTAATCACTCTAACTACAGAAGGCGTTCCCTTTACGTTTGTATACTGTCCTGTACTTGTAGCAATATCATCATTAATTAATTGAGTCAATAAAATAACAAAAGGATGTGGCCCATTCCAAGTATAGTTAGCTCCTGCTTTACCTACTGTTAGATCTACCATCATATGTGAGTAGGCTCCCTCACCCCTGTGTTTACTAGTACTGAGACTGGGTAAAACCTTTGATAATGCTTTTGTAACCTTGGCTGCTGTGAGTCCTACTCCGTCTTGGAACTGATCTCCAAATTCCCTATTACAAGCTTCCATACAATACTCTAAAGCTGAGGAATATTGAATAATACTAACCGCATCTCCCTCCATATTATCCATAGAGTTTAACATTTTACCAATATCCAGAGTACCATTAATCCCTCCAAACATTGCCATGTTTTGCTGATGCGCGACAAGATGATCGTATCTTGTTATACCAGAAGTCATAACATGAGTAGCGTCAGTACTGTCGTTTATAGCAGAGTCTAAAACCCAGAATCTATTAGCCTCTTCTGGAGTTCTTCCCTCTTCTCCTAAGTTAAGAAGTTTATTATGTTCTATTACCATCTGCTTAAACTGCGTTGGATCGTTTTCTAGCTCTGGAGTTGTGTCTTCAAATCTTTTATCCCAGAAGAACATTTCTCTTTCTGTTCCCTTGTTCTGAACTTCAGTAAAGGATTTCTTTGCCATAGGATCCCAACCTAAAGTTTTTTGAACAAGGTTTTCCACATGTTGAGACAGACGGGGATCTTGGTAATGGAAGTTAGTAAGAACTGAGGAAGTTCTCATAAAGATTCTTCTAACAAAGTCCATAATCTTCCCAACAATGCCCCCTGCTATTCCAGAGATTTTCCCTTCATTGTAATCAAGATTCATTTCAGGGAGAGAGTCATTCATTAAATAATAAGAAGTTAAAGCAGCAATGAATTCTTCTGGGTTTTCCATGTAACTTTCGAATTCTTGTTTTGCTTGAGCTGTATAGTTCCCGCCATGCCATGCAGTTACAATCTTACGGAGAAGGCTACGTCCGGCCTTAGAGTGATAAAGATCAACCCAATGTCTCCAAGTTCCTTGGTTATTTTCAATCCATCTCATTCTTCCCACGTGACTTAATTCATGAGCGAAAATAAGAGCAATGTTTGGATCACTCATTGGCTTCGCAAGCATTCCTCCCATGCGGATAACAAAGTTTCCTTCTTTATCTCTAGTAACAAAACTACGTCCTCTAGTATTCTGATAATCTAAACTTAAGTCCATTAAGTTAAGAGGATTAATCATATACATCCTAGCAATTAAAGCTCTAAATCTTTGGAAGTTTGCTGGTGTCATTGAGTCTTTCATGTTGTTCAATTCATTATTGACCCTTATTAAATGAGGATCCTGCGTATCTCTAACAGCGTCATCAAACTTACCTTGTTTAGAAACTAGTTTAATTAAGTCTTTGCCTGTGGTATTGAGCTTAGATTCTTGATCACCAAACAACATAAGAGACTCGTCTTGCTCAACCATCAAACGTTCTTGCCCTAAACCAAAGTTAATAATAAACTCTAACTCTTTAAGAGGGTCTAACTCAGGATCTTTGGACTTCTTTTTATATACAAGATTTCCGTTTTCGTCTTCTGCAAAACCTAAGAACTCCAGTTCTTTTGTTGTCTTATTACTCTGAAGCCAGTTAAGGAAGTTTGATACTGCTGATTTATTTTCAATATCAATATCTCTTGTTGTTGCTTCAGCAAAGTCATCGTTAGATGCCCACTCTCTAATAGTAGAAATCAGTGGAGCTTGTCGTTCTAGTCCGTAGTAGAATCCATCTACAGAACCGATTTGCTTAATCTGTCTCATTAATTTTTGAGCAGTAGCAAAAGCCTTTGCATTTGTTTCTTCTGAGAATCTTCCTCCGATAAAGGTATCGTACAGGTGTCCTCTTGGGTTTAGCGTATCAACATCATGAGGGGGGAGTTCTAACATAATAGCTAACCACATAACAGTATTAGAGTATAGCCCTCCTTCGCCCTTCTTAGCAAGGGTGTTTTCAGTCCGTGCTCTGTCAATTATTAACTCTAATTCTTCTCTAAGACTAGGCCCAAATACTTCATCAATGTTTGTAGACTTCATGTATCCAAGTTGTTTAGATACTGGACTAATATAAGACTCCATCCAAGCAGCTGAAAGATCGTCTCTGTGTTGGGCTCTTCGATAAGAGTCAAGATCAATAGCTTCAATCTGACCTGTGCTTTCAACAGACCGAGTAGTATCTGTTGCCCTTAATACATCTGCTTTCCCGCCAAGACCGACAACCCTTTCAAGAGCACTGCTTCTAAGAACCTCTGCCTTCCGTATATCGTTTTCATTATGCCCAAGGCCATCTTTGATTCTTCTTGATGTAGGCTTTGATTCTGTAATCTTACCTGTTACTGGATCTTTAACAAAGCCAATAGCTTGTCCAGACCAGTTACTTCTTTTAATTTTTTCTAATAAAGAGAAAGATTCTAATAACCCAAACAACTCCATTGCCTTAGCAGGAGACAGTGCTAACTGTCCCTTTCCTACTAATCCTGTTGGCGTAAGAACTTGTTCTGGGAAGAAGCTGCTTCTCATTTGTGCTGGTCTAGCGTCCCCCACAATATCGGGGTTGGTGTTCTCTAAGTATACAGCAAAATCCTTTATCCCTTGTTTTGCCTGTGCTTCATTGGAACTTAGTTGTTCTTCAATTAAAGTATCAAATATAATTTGATCTGCACCATTCTCTTCAATCCATACCTTAGCGTTTGCAATGATTGAATGAACGTGTTCTGCCTGTATGTAGTTTTCCCACATGTTAGGGTTAGCCCATACCTTAGCTTTTTCTCCGGTAGGCGAACCGTCTTCTCCTATGACATCATACTCTAAATCAGCATAGGGCTTAGAGGTTACTCCGTTTTCGTCGGTTACCGTAAACTCTTTAAGAACATTAGGTAATACCTCGTTCTTGTACATAATAGTTAATAGATGATATGGGAAGTCAGTAGACTGAATCATTTGTGCTAACATCTGCAAATCATTGGTTGATAACGTAGCAGTAGGATCTTCAAGCACGCTTTTAATTCTATCCATAAGAACAACGTTTTCTCTAGGAATAATAAACTCTAGAGATTTTTGTAGCTTAGTTGGAGCGGATAAGAAAGTACCGTGAGGGTTGTCTTCGGTGATTGTAGTTGTTAGAACATCTATCCACCGTTGCTTGCTTTCAGGAGAATCAAAATCGTCTGCTGCTTGAACAGCTAACGTTCTTGCCTTGTCTGCTAAGGTCATTCCCTTACTTTCTGCACCCTTGATATCTCTTGAGAAATGTGTAATAGCGTGCAATCCTTCTAACCACTGCATTCTATATTTTCTAGCGTGTGCCTTTTTCTCTTGTTCATTCTTTGAGAATCGAGAGTAGTCAGGTAAGTTTTCTAGCATTTCTGCTCGTGATCTTTCAATCTCTCTAACCACATACCAATAAAGGAGACCATCTGGGTTATCTAAATCATCTCCAACATCATCTCTATAAGAAGCCCATTGCCGCATTCCATTAAGAATTCTTGCGGCCTTTCGGCCTGCTTCATCATCCATACCTAAGTCAATCATCTCATCTATCTTTAAGGGCATAGCCTTGGGAAGACTAGACCTCTGGTAGGGTTGATGCCATCCTAATAATCCCTTACCAGTAGGGGTGTCAAATACACTAACACCCTTCATCTTAGGATCTTGTATCTTAGGATCTATAGCTAAGACTGGCTCAAGCACTTCGTTAATCTTTCTTTGAACTGCGGATCTTTGCAATACAGGAATGCCTCTACTAAAGAAAGAACTTCTCCTATATCTAGGAGTCATACTCAGTAATCCTTGAGGTTCCACTGTAGACATATACAAGTCTTGGTTATCTCTTGTACCAATAGCTTCTTGCATAGAAAGCTCTCGTCTGTGATATGGAATGAGTGGCTTTCCTAATACTCGTGCCACTCTAGGGCTACGTACACCCCCAGCAATCTTAGCTCGGTACTTTAAGATCGTTAGTCCAGAGTCTCCTAAATCAAGAAGCCGTTCTTCTCTTGCTATTTCTGTTGCAAGAGTTCTATCCTTTTCTCCCGAAGGAGTTTCAAATCTTCTTTTGTTATGCTCGTAGTGTTCTCTTAACATTGTGTCCATTACGACTACATCACTCTCATCCGAAACAAAGTCAGGGAATATTTCTGATGGGAGCCTGTCTACACTAGCCATATACATAAGTTGATCCATATCCATCAACCGATCTAACTCAGCATCTACTTCTTCTCTTGACATTCCTTTATATACATTGTCTTCTATATCAAACATACCGAAAGCATCTGGCTCTTCGTTCGTTAAGAAAGAGGCGAGAGCTTCATCAAAGTCTGCTTGGTTAAATTCTCCATGATCGTCTATTGCATTCTGTTCTGCTATAGCCATAAACTCATTAAGTTGTTCTGGTTGAATAGCTACTCTATTAGCAAAAATACCGTGGGGATCGTGCTTACCCTTATGGAAGGATCTAGGAGATCTTTGGGTAGGAAGGCTTAAGTGGTAAAGAAGGTGGTCTTCTAGTCCCATCCAATCGGAGGGCTCAAAGTCCTCAAAGCCAAACATATCAGCTGTAGCTTTCATTCTTTTCATATTAAGTTTATATGTAGAAGCGTTAAGAATATTAGTAGCCCTGAATAAACTTATACGAGCCCACGAACCCACTTCACCGCCATGTAAAATTTCCTGAAGCCTTTCCCAGTGTGGAGACTTATCCTCTATGGTTATACCCTTAGACTCTAGTTCTTCTATGTATCTTAGTGCTTCTCCATATCTGTTATCATACTTCTTTTTTATTCTAGCAATGTTTTCAGGCGTAGCACCTTCTGGAGTTCTTTCTGCTAAATATCTAATCTTACCTTCAAGGGCTCTCTTAACACGGTCAAGACGATTCATGATATGCATAGATTCGCCATCAACAGGAGCCAACTCAGTCGGGCCTTGAGAATTTCCAGAGTCTTGGTTTGGGATATTAGAAGACCGGACAACATCTCTCCACATCTCGGTTTCCACCTGCTGCTCTCTACCAACTTTTAAGAAGGCCATAGCAGCATTTCGGATCTTACCTTCAAACCCTAAAGCAGCATCTAAGATATGAACCCCATTCATTGCAGAAGCAGAGAGAAGCACTGTGCCTAGATTTTCTGTTTCAGCGTCTGTAAGTTTTATTCCAAACGCACCATTTAACTCGTCTATAATCTCTCGACTATTAGCAGTCATTCCCATAAACTCTAGTTTAAATGAATCTAAACCACCACCATAAAGACGACGCATAACAGGAACTTTAAAGAACTCTCTAATTGCTTTTCCCTTACGGACACTTTCGGTGTCTCCGCTTGCTTCAAACTCTGCCATCTTCTCTCTATAATTATCTTTATTTGTTATTTCGTTTTGGTCTAACCATCCAAAGACATCTGTTAACCACTTGCCCGAGCCTTGTATGTACTTGTTATCCTTATCTTTATCTTTGATATGCCCAAGGATATTTAATCCAGTCTCTACATATACGTCCTCCAGAGCAAGACTTACGAATGTCCCGTCAGAATTTCGTTGTGCCGTGCCGTCCTCATTCAATAATTCAAAGTCAATATCGTCTATCATTAACCTTATCTTATCCAATTCTACAGCTGCTTCTCCAGATCCTAGTTTAGAAAGGAGTTGGACAATCATAAGACCACTAGCTACTTGATCAGTGTGGTTACTAGGATCTAACATAACACTTGCCGACCATTCCTTATCGGGATTAGCGGCTTGCCACTTTGACTTAAACTCACTAACAAACTTAATGTGCATTGTTGCTGCGGCTTCACTCATTCCGCTTAAATCAGGATGCATTTGTTCTAATGCCAAGGTTTCAGCTAACTGAGAACCAAGTGGGGTAATATTATCATACCCTAAGTTTAGGTTTGCGAAAGCAAGAGGCATTGGGTTTTCTTTTGTGTTTCTAAATCTAAGGCTTCCACCATTGGCTATTGTCATGGAGTCTTGATTTATTGCGTGGCCTATTTGAGCCATGTCCAAGAACAGCTCCATCATAAAGTCTTTAGCTTGATCTCTTGTTATAAACTCTTCTTGGGCGTGTCCACCAACAATTTGAGGTACTAAATACATATCCATTTCATCAGCAACGGGATCAGTTTCGTCTTTGAATCTTCTACTCTGTATTGAGTTATATAGAACCTTCTTTTCCTTAGGAGTTAAAGGTACTTCTGATTTTGCTTTCTTAAGTACTTCTTTAATACGTAACCTAAACTTATAATTCTCTACGTTTAAACGATTGTCTGCAAGAGAAATAGGAGCAGCGAAGTTTATATCGCCTTCTCTAGGCATCTCTAACATTACAGACTCGCCGGTTATTCTCATCTCTTCTGTGTTAGCGTATTCTGTAGCTTCTTGAATTCCTGTTAGCCTTGATTTCATTGGTACACTCTTTTCAACAAATGTATCAACAATAGCATATCCTGCCATTTGAGCGGGCGACCAAGAGATTGAGCCATCCCCAAACCCAGTTAGAGTAAAGTTTATAAACTGTGGATGAGTAGCGTCTACTTCATTTAAAACCAGACTAAGGTTATTAATAATATAGTCAGTTATAGTATCAATTTCTTTTACTGATCTAGCCTGTGCTTCTTCGGCAGTTTCTCCGGGCTTAGTTAAAAAGATTTCAATGCCAGCCTTCTCTTTAATGAACAGTCTAAACTTAGCATTGTTCATCATGTATCCTACTCTTGTGCGAATGGCGTTCCTAACTCCTGCCTCGTATAAGTAGCCTTGATCCTTGGATGCAAATTCTGTAGGGAATCCAGTAGCCCTATCTATACTTAAGATATAACCCGACTCATTAAATTTTTCTGTGTTAAAGTTACGCTCTGCAACTATAGCCTCATTTAAATATTCTGCGGTTGCTTCAAGATTGGTTAAGCCAGATGGGTTGCTTTCGCTCAATAGATCCTTAGCCATTTCCTTGGCAAGTTCTTTTCCAAACGACTCCATATATCCAGTTAGCCTAGCCTTAGAAATTACTTCCCATCGTTCAAGTATGCTTTTAATTTCAGAATATCTCCACCTAACGCTGCTTAAGTTAGATACGCTATCCCAAGGGTTTTCTTCACTTCCAGTACTATTGGTTTCAGACCCTGCGTTCTCTGTTGGGTTTACCATTGCTTTTCTAAATATAATATGAATAGGTAGGCCTAAATCCCAGAAGTAATCTGGCATGTTAGAAAGAAGTCTCCACGTAGAAATTGTACCGTCGTTTGCAACATTGCTAGACGTTTGCCCAACTACAGACAAGTTAGCTAACCATTGCTTGAAAGACTTGTGATCTTCTTCTACACTAATTTTCACATCTCGTAGAGCGGTTCCGGGGGTGTTGTTTTCTACGAGCCAATCTATATCAAAATCAACATCATAGATTTCCTCATCAGAAATCTCATGAGCATACCTGTTACCATACATTGCGGAAATTCGTTTAGTTTGTCTCGTTCTAGACATAGGAGAATATCTTGTATCGGTTCCTATAGTCGAGACTATATTTTTCCTACTGTCCGCAAAGTCTTCGTCTAGTCTTTCATTTAACTCATCCACAGTTATTGTGCCGTCACCGTCTGTGTCTTTTAATCTTGCCTTTAATTCACCCCTAAGCTTAGACTTTCTAGGTAAACGTACATACACCTCTTGAATTGAAACAGTGTCTTTATCTGCCATTAGTTCGTCAATAGATCGTCGTCGGGTTTCCAAAGAACGAATCTCATCCTTCTTACGCTTTGCAACCTCTGCAATACTTATCACCTGAGTCATTTGAATCAGATCTTTCTTGATGTTTTCCTGTTGGTACTTAGCGTTTTCTACATTATACTTACCACGAAGTTCTTCTAGTTTCTTTTCCTCGTCTCGAATATGATCAACCAACGCATCGTTTTCCCACTTTTCTTTTAACTGTTCTGTTTTTCTCTGTAAAGTTTTAACAATTCTTGATTTAATTTCTTTTACAGAAAGTTTTTTACCAGCTATGACTTCAGCCAAATATGTCTTTGCAGTTCCAGATTTTAATGAGTCATGTATTCTCTGTAAGGTTTCTTGTAGTTCAGGACTTAAGTTTTCAAAGAACACACCATCTGGATATTTTTCAGCCGAGTCGGGTCCGAAGTAAGTAAAGATTGCAGAAAGTGTACTACGGTCTTCAAGGTTCTGATTAATCTCATTTTGCATTGGCTTAAGTTTTTCCATTGCTCTGTCTATTTGTTCAGTTAACTTTCTAAGTGTTCTACCAAGCTCAATGAGTTCTTTACTTTGACCTGATTCAGTTAAGTAGGCGTTAATACTATTTGTAACTTCTTTTCTAAGAGTCTCAATTCTAGTAAGTAACGCATCTACAGATTTAATATTCTTGTCAATCTCTTTAAGTTCTTTTCTATCTACAGTTTCTGCATTACGGGCATCTCTACGCCTCTTCATTAATTCTTCTTTAATGTTGATCAGTTCTTTCTGTGTCTCTGTCAGATCTGTTTCTTTGCGGTGTTGTTCTGTAAGATCGTCCACAGGTGCTTGGGCCTCATCACTACTCTGTTCCTCTGCTGGAGCCGTATCAGTAGCACCCTCGTTACTTCTTGGTCGAGGTGTTACTGTAGGTTCTGGGGAAGGATCAACTCTAGGTGGAATTGGTATTCCCGTTGCTTCGCTTATATTCTGTACACTTTCATTAACTTCGTTTACTTCTTTTGTGGTTGATTCAACCCTCTTCTTAAACTCAGTGTGAATTTTTTTAGACTCTTTAATAATATCTAATTGAACTTCTGCTGCGATTTCTCTAAGTTTAGTATCCCCTAACTTCTTAGCGGCTTCTTCGCCACCCGCCTTCTTATAGACCTCCTGCTTAAGAACTTCTGGAAGCAAATCAAAATATGTTCCGTCTTCTACTACCCTAGAAAAATACTCTTCTACAGATAATCCTTCTTTCTTAGCATTCGTAATCATAGTAAGTTGATTTGAAATAACAGCCATTATATGTTCAAACCCTTTTTCTCCAAGGGTAGTAGCCATCTCTGCATTTTCTGTGGCTAGTTGAGTAATAATACTAACGCCTAGTTCGGCTCCTGTCATTTCTTTATTAGCACTTTGTGATGCTGATCGAGCGGTAATTATATTTTCTACGGCTACATTTAAAGCGTCTAAAAACTTAGGGCTATCCAATCCAGAAGTAGCTCGGACAGTTTCAAGAATTGGAATTAAAGTACTTTCAAGTTCTAGACCATCCTTTAAGGATTCTTCTTCTCCTAATAAACTATTAATATTAGTTATTAAAGTTTCCTTACCTTCATACACATCCATAGAATCTAACATTGCTTGTGGATTAAACATACTAAGAGCTGTCTGTGTAGTCTCTTGTAAGTACTTTCCTAGTTCCCTTTTACCTAGTGTGTTTGCAAAGGCTTGACTCATAATCGTACCGGGTACACTAGCTACCATACCTATTCCCTTAAAGACACCACCAAAGATAGGATTAATCAACGGGGATAAGGCAGCTTCAGTAAGAGCTTCGCTAGCAATAGCAGCATAGCTCATTTCATCTATAAGACCTAAATCCTTTTTTCTTTTCTGATTAAAGGTTTCAGCTAACGCTCCACTTATTGTACCTTCAACAGAATCAGATAACCTATTCACGCCAAACTTAGCGACCCCGCCCATCTTTGCGTACTTTTCTTTAAACAGAACGGTCCTAACTAATGTTGGGCCAAGGTTTTCTGGTAACAATACTTGAGCAGTTCTTGCGTGCTTGGCACTAATAGCTAACCCTCTACCAACTGCTCGTCCCGATCCTAGTACCTTATTAAATCTGTGAGCTGTCTTAGCCGCCTTGCCAATCTTAAAAGCGGCTCCAGCAAGAAGGCTAGTACCTCCTGTAAAGGCTGCTAATCCAACAGACAAAGCAAAAGATGCTGCCATGTCTGGGTCATCTAAAATACCATTTACAACAAAGTTTTTTAATCCTTCATAATTACTAGATATAAATCCAGCTCTGTCTTCAAACATCTGTTGACTTTGTGTAATTGCTAATAGCTGCTGTCGTCTGTTTAAATCATAAAAGAACTCTACTGGGTTTCTAGAGTCTCTAGTTATCTCTTCAATACCAGCGTCTCCCCCAAGAGTTGTAGCCATTAAAGCGTATAGTTTGGGATCTCGTTCTTTGAATTCGTTTATAGCAGCCTTGGTTGACCACCCTTCAGGCGGCTCCATATTTAGAAAATCCTCAGGTCCGCTTGCAAACAAATCTATAATAGGAACATCATGAGCATGTCTATAGTCCCACAGTGCTAAGTTATATTGCGGCCCCTTCATCCCCGAAAGCAGTTGCTCGGATACATGACTCGGTATTTCTAATAAATCTAGTTTTTCTGAATCAACATTGTATAGAGAAAGATCTCTACCTCCGACAACCTGAGTAGAAAACTGTTGGCGGAATCCTGCATCTGTAGCAAGAAATCCTCTAGCGTAGTCACCTTTTAGCTGTTGCCTAGAAGCTTCTCCATACTCCAGCATTCCCTTAACATACTCTCCTGTGTCCATGTCTTGAAAGACCATAGGTGCGTCTATAGCTGTTCCATAAGCAGGCATGTTCTTTGCAAATGGTATTTCTGCCATTTGTTCATTAACTAGTTTCATTTGGTCTCTCTGAAGTTTTTCTTCAAAGATACTACTAGTAGTTAATGGGATCGGTGCTACTGACCAACGTCGTTCGCTCATCTATTAAATCTCCTTTAAGGGATTAAGGTTTTGGTGTCATATCGCCCGGAGTTATTGCCGTGGGATAAGTTATATGTTTTGTTCCCATAAATCTAGGATCTGTTTCTGGATACATTGCTTTATCTACTACCGCCGGGTCTCTTCTGTATTGACTAGGAGCACGTTTAGCGGGACCAAACGGACCCAAATCAGCCGCATACCAATTTTTTATCCCCCCACCCATTTGAAAATGGGTGCTGTCTGAGGGGTTATCATATATCATCTTAGCGTCTTCTGTAAATGCCCACGCAACATTAATAGGCTCTCCAACACGTTTCCCGTTTTCGTCAATACGGTACAAAGCTGCATTCATTCCATCTGGCCTAGCTGGGCCTGTTAAAGATCTGTTGCCGTTATTAAAACTCATTCTAACGTCAGGATATCTACGAACCGTTGTAAGTCTATCTGGGCTACCTCCCCCAAACCTATCTATGTTCGGTCTGTATCCAGCAGCTTTTGTATATGACTCAGGTAAAAGCTCTTCCATTCTAACTAAAACCTCTACGTTTAAATCTATTAAAGTAGGCTTAAACTTTCTCATAAATTCTTCAAAATTAGCTAAAACACCAAACCCTTCTAAACTCCTGTTCCCCCTCAGCTTCATTGCTTTATCATATAACTCAATCATAAGTTCGTTACTACTGTAATCTCTTTGTACTTCTTCTATAATCCCATTTAATTGTTTTTGGAATTCTTCTGGCTTTATCTTAGCAGCAGCTGCCATTTTAAACAAGTAGGGATTATTATTTACATTAAAATTCCCTTGGAGAATTGTTGTGGTTTCGGGAGTACCAGCCCAAGATACGTCTACAGCCTCGTAAGTTCTTCGATTTAAGTCATCCCTAAAAAATTTAGTCATTCCCGTATTTATTTCTTCGTTCCCTGATACACGCCTATAAAACTGGTCTGAGTCTAAATCTCTTCCTTTTGAGTGTGCGTATAAAACTCTTGCGTTTTTTTGAAACCGCTCTTGTTGCTCAGGAGTTGAAACAGCAGTCGGTCCATTATAAAGTGAGTACAGAGTTGCAACTCGATCATATTCATGTTTATCTTTCCATTCGTCTTCGCTTTCTAACGGTGGGATATTTTCTACAGCTTCCGGTAACTTTGAATTATCAATAGCTATTAAACCTGTCTGGCCGGTCGGAAGGTTTTGATCTACAGTGAATGAACCATTAGAGACATTTCCGGGTTTAGCGGTTCCAAATCCCGCTAACTCTAAAACATCTACTATACTAAACCTTTCTCCAGTTGAGTTTAAAGCGGCATAAGCAGTATTATAAATAGCTCTTTCTTCAGGATCCCTAAATAACCCATTAAGCATAAGAGTAACTGCCTTTTGATTTTCTCCAAATGAAGTATAACCATAATCAGCAACTTCTTCTAGCTGTGCTTTAGTTAGAGTAGCTCCAAACCCGTTTTGTAAAGTAAGACGAAGTATCTCTACTTCCTTTTTGTCATCAAGATTGTCGGTTAGTCCTAGCGATAATAGATCTGACTGTAGTGTTGCAACAGCGGCATCGCCTCCATATATCTTGCCCTGTGTTCCAAACATTGTGGCTGGTTCTGCATAAGCTATAAGATCAGATCCCTTATATAGCCTTCCTACATACCCTTGAATTCTATCAGCACTCCTAGTATATACTGTTTCCATTTCTGCAAGGACTGCCATTGCTTCGTCTGAGGTAGGGTCTTTTGCAATGGCTGCAAAGTCTACACTGGCAAATATATTACCACCACCCTTTTTTAACTCTCTTGCAAAAAGTGTAATAGCTCTCATTCTTTTTTCAATTTTTTCCTTTGGAGCATTACCTGTTAGCAAGTCTCTAATAACTGTCGCTTTTTGTGGGGAATCAAATAAATTTCCTGTGTCTAATAAGTATGTCATAAGCTTTACAGACTTAGCTACCTTTATTTTTTGTTCTATAGGCAATGCCTTGTATGCCTCAGCATCAGTCATGATTTCCATTGAGCTTTGGAAATAACCGTCTAATGAATTTAGAATATCTGGTTTGTCTTTTAAATTTCTTTTAGATGATTCTTGAACTAACATCTCTGTTAACACTGCCATATTTGTATCATCTATTTTGTCCCAAGGTATGTCATTACCGAATGTCCAATTTGGATCTGCAAGTTGTAAGACAGCCATTAACGATGGAGCTTGTACATTTTCTTGACCTGTTTCTTCTAAGACCTTAGTAAATATTTCCCCATAAGCCTTATCCCAAAACTCATAAGCTTCTGTTGCTAAGGTTTGCATTGTAGGGTGACCCTCTACAAAACCTTTTCTTGCAGACTCGTCCGCACCAAAGAACATGAACACAGAATTTTTAGCGGATGTTGCATTAGAAGGCATATTTCTATTTCTACGGAAAGCATCTAGATCAGTTACAAACTTAGTATCTACTTCTTCCTGAGCAAGGATATCCGCAAAAGCTTCTGTAGCCATGTTGTATGTGGTTAATATTTTTAACCTTGCTCCATCACTATAGTTGCCGGGGTTCATTAATACATCATTTATTAAAGTATTAACTTCTGTTGCTGTGGTAAACTCTTTACCTACCTGCGCTCCAACATGTCTACCAACCATTCTTTCATATCTTCTCGCTGGACTTACAACATCTAACTTTGCTTCATACAAGCTATCCACATCTGAAGATAATACTTCTTGGGCCTTGCTTAGTTTTTCAATGTACATAGGAATGTCAGCAGCACTGAATGGCTTTGATATATCTATATCTGTAATTCCCATGTTGTTTAACATCGAAGCAAGATATTGGTAATCTACTTCATCAGAAGGTGTACCGCTTTCAAACTCTTCTAGAGCACGGGATACAAGAAGACCTGTATTTTCATATGTTACGATACGGTTGTTCATTATCTCGTGTCCACTAAGCGGGCTGTTTTCAACGTCACCCCCCTCTTGGTACATTCGATAAACCGTGTCTATTGCTTCTCGAACTTGGTCTCTACTTTGTATATTTTCTGTTGTATATAACGGAGCGTCTCCTGTATCCGTTACATCTTCTTCTTTATGTACATCTCTTAATACCCCAATAGAATTTTTAGCCGCTTCGGAAAGAGATCCTTCTCCATTCGGTAAGAAAGTTTCTGTAGTACTTCCAAAAGGAGTTTGTATATCTGTCGGGAGATTTTGTCCAAACATCTCTTCAAAAACTTCTGACATAACTTCACTCATTACAATTGGTTTTGTTGTCCCCTCGATGTTGCTTTTTCTAGCCTTTAATTCTTTATATCGATCCATTAAACCTCTAGCGTAAGCCTCTTGAACAACAGTTAAATCTTCAAACCCCTCACCTAAATTCTTACCCTGAGAGTATATACCCAGCAAAGCAATTGATTCTGTGGCAGTGGTTTGGAAAACTTCCGGCATTACTTCTCCATCTGTATTTTCAAACTGTTGGTTGTTAACCTTATCTCTAAAAGACTCTGTTGTTTTGTCGTTCTCAAGTCTTCCAAGATTTGTGGTGATTGCTGTTGTAGTTTTGATCTCTTCACTCATTATCTCAGGAGTCACCCCATCTTGTTCTGCCTTACCAAGAGCATGTACAAATAAAAGTTCGTCTGACTCTCCAACGGTCTTTGGTCCATCTTGTTCAATCTGTGTAATTCTATCATTAACTACTGAGGGGAAAACAATATTTCTTGTGTTAAAAGATCCTTCAGATGTAGGATCGTATTCTCCCTCTCGTCGTTTTTCTTCGTCTATTTGCGTTCCTAATTCTTCTGGGGTCGGTTTATTAGATTGTGCAAAATATAATGAGCTATCACTCATGATGGAGTTACTCCCTCTTCTAGTGGATCTGGTCCTTCAAATTTTTCTTCTTCTCCCATAATGCCTGATGTTAATGGACCACCCGGTGCGGTTCTTTGATTATTAATCTGCATTTGTAGTAGTGATCTTTTTAACTCAGCGTTTTCTCGTTCTCGTCTAGCTTGTGCTTGAGTTTCTTGGTGAGCCTCAGCTGTCATTGTTGCTTTTTGTAATCCTTTAGCCTTGTCATGCTCATACTTTAACCACTTAAAAGAAAGGTTAGACATGTCCATGCCAAAGTTTACAACATTGTTCCACATGTTTGCGGTGTTGTTATACATTTGCATGATTGCGGTTGTGTTCATACTTTGGATTGAGAACGATCCGGTTTGTATACCGCCCTCACTAACTGTGCTCACAGGACCACCCAAAGGCATTCCAACAACACCACTCATACTGCTAGACATTGGATCCTCCTTGTGTATGGGATGCCATTCCATTCGATGCTCGGGCATCTATAGTTTTTCTAATATCTTCCCATCTAGCCCAGTAATCTCTTGCAAGATCTTTTAATGACAGATAGTCTCCACGCTCTATACTATTATCTACAGAAGCGTGTACTGAGTGTTGAAGAGTTAACATAGGGTCAGGACTTATTTCAGCATAATCAACAGTAATGCTTGATTGAAATTCCCTTGGTTGATTTTCAACTGTTTTGCCTAACTCTAAGGTTGCGGCTCTTTCAGTTGCTCTTGCATTACTTCTACTGTACTCTAATGCTTTCTTAACTTTTCTTTTAGCGATTGGTGATATGTCCTGAGCATTGACAGCAATTTCTTCCCAAGTTAATCCACGCTCTTCAAGAGACCACACCGGAGCAATCTGACCTTCTTCAGTAGTAATAGCAATTCTACCAGTGTCGTCAATAAAGATATCGTCTCTATTAAATCCCCAAGCCTTTGTTAAGTCTTCGCCATGAGAAGAAACAGAAACCTCTGGGTTTAGTCCAGTTGTTTTTCCTGAATACATGTTTTCAATAAAAGATGTAGAAGTTTTATCAAACTCGTGGATGTTTGCAAGCCTTGCTCTTTCTTGTGTTTTACTTCTTCCCTTTTGATCTAGGATTCTCATATCTAATAATAAGTTATTTAATACAGGTGAGGGAGCTTCTCTAGCAATATCTTGTAGATAAGACTTCTTACCCAAGTCATCCATCTTATCTAATCTTTCGTGAATCATAGTAAGATAATCATTGGTAGCAAAGTCTGGACCCTTTGGGTGAAGCTTAGATTCAGTCTCCCACATATAATCTTTATTATTAGGAGTTACTATAGCCCCGGCTCTAAACTCTGTTTTCCATTTTCCATACAAAGCATCCTTGGGCAGACCTTGGTTATTTGCTAACCATTGTTCAGATCTTGAAATTGCAGCTTGGCCTACAGCATCCCGAGGATCCATTCTTTCTTCCATAGGAGTTTTACTACTACTTACAATTTCTTTTAATTTGTTTAATGCTTCATTCATAAGTTACTCCTAAAAGCTAGTGTAGCTTGGATATGGGAATCCCATTGTTTCATAAGATGGTTGAGGCGGACCTGCATACGTGCTTCCGGGCTGTCCTGCTGGAGGACCACCGGGACCACCGGGAGTAGCTGGAGTTCCAGCCATCATATCGCCCATCTGAGCACCCATAAATGCACCTTGCGCTGCTCCACTTATTCCAGAAAGTACTGCGCTAGTCATTCCTGTACTGTAGGCACTGTTAGCAGCTGCCATTGGATCCACTGTACCAGCCTGCAAGAACAGTCCCGGTATATATGTAGTGTGGGAATTATACCCAAAATCTCTTTTAGACAATGCTGCTAATTGTTTTCGCTCTGCACCCTTCATTTTGTTTCTAGCAGAGACTCTTCTATCTACCATCATTTCACCACTGTTGTTTAATGATGCTCTAAGAAGGGCTCTTGCGTTCCCACTACTTAAATTAATATTTCTTTTATCTAATGACTTAATTAAAGAGTTGTTTACCTGTTGGTGCTTTTTAGAAATAGCCTCGGCTTCGTTATCAAAATTCCACCTAATCCAAAACTCTTCTTCCGCTCGGTTGATATTGGCTGACTCAGCTATTTTTTGATTCTGAATAAAGCGAGTAGCGTTTGCCTTAGCAGTCTGCCGGTTTTTAATCTGGTTCTGCATTTTATTCATGAACTCGCCATGTTCAAACTGGCGTTGACTCTTCCAAGCTTCAAACTCAGCTGCTTTGGCTTGGGTGTACGCAGCGTTTGCTTGTGCATCGGCTTCGTTGGATCCACCAAACAGAGCTAATCCGCCCTGTAAAGCTCCCATTCCCAGTCCCATCCATAATGCTGGCATTTAAGCCTCCTTACAGCCCGTCTGAGCCATTCTAAGGGTTAATAAGTACCCTACTATAGTATAAATTCAAAGTCCTTACAGGCGATTCTAGGGCTTCCTAGCCCCATTGCCTAGTGTTTCTCTTCTTTAGCCCCCATTTAGGTTTGTTGGGGTCGGGTGGTTCTCTTTGAGAGATGTCTATACAAGCTCCAGAAACCGCATTCCCCCACAGGCCCATCCTCCGACTGTCACTCATCCATGTTTTGACGATCTCTTGACGCTCCTGCTCTTTGTTTGTCGCAATCACCTGATCAACATCAGTTGCTAGGAGATCTTCCCAGTGGCTAACAGCCGCCGAGAGGACATCTACCCGGTCATCGTGAGGTAAAGCACCCCGCTTATCGAACAACCTAGTAATCTGCTTCTGTGTCTGCTCTTGAGAGATAGCTCTCCGGTCAAAGACTAGTCGATGGGAGGACATTACAGGTTCCAAGGCTTCGATCATCCTTGCTTCCTTGCGTCCACTCACCCTATAGTCCTCTATCAACACCTTACCACATATATCATATACAACAGGAGCTAACAACTGACAATACATAGCATCACCGAAGTTGCTCTCTACTCGTATATGGTTTACATCGTACTCTCGTGCCATTCTAGCGATCTTCTTCAAGACTCCCTGCTCATAGCCACCGGGATATCCAATAAGCTCGTGTATGAATACATACCCATTGGCGAAGGAGGCTATACAGACAGCCGTCTCGTCCTCACCTCGACCCGATGGATCTATGTACATCACTCTACCCTTGTAAGACGTAAACTCTTCGGAGATCCACATAGGGTTGTAGATTAAATCACCAGATAAACCAAACAAGGGGACACCCTTCATTGGTTGTGACTTAGCCCACACAATCTTCTCAGGACAAAGGTCAGGATGGACATCTATCACAATCAAATCTGATAACCTAAGAGGAAACTTCTCAAAGTCAGCGAGAGTTGTGTCAAGTTTATAGTGAAGTGCAAATAACTTAGGCCCAATCTTAGCCATACGTTCCATAAGAACTTCCATAGGAAATCTTTCTGGTTGTGTTGCTTGTCCGGGTTCTCTCGACAGTTGTAACACCCACTCATTAACATCCTCACACTCAACAGGATTAGTTACATCAGGAATTATGGCAGGAAACTTAGTTACTTTATAGCCCGACTTTAGTTGGTTGTAGATCGAGTCTTTAATTTGTGGTGTACCTAAAAAGATTACACGCCCACCGACATTACGAATCTGTTCAAACTCTGCAACCTTGTTCATTAATTTATCTCTAGCATTAGCAGTTTCACAGTTGCCTTCGATTTCAATGTCATCTCCAATTACATAGTCTGCGTGCGAACCAGTGATCTGCGAAGTAATACCGCGAGCATAACAAGACTTGTCCTGTCCGATCTTAGTCCTAGCCTCGACATTGAATGCAAAGGCGTTGTCTGTAGTGTGATCTCCCGGTCGAAGATGCTCACAGTAAGGCACTAAGTCTAGGATCTTACGAGTCATAGAGATGAACTCGGTTGCCTTGTTACCTGTTGCAGAAACTACCATGATAGTAGTATTAGAATCCTTTAATAAAAACCATGACGCTAAACACGCTGTGATAACAGACTTACCAAAACCCCGCCCAGCTTGTAACTGCATATCCTTGGGTCCGCTTTGTAGTGCATCAGCCATTGCGTACTGAGCACCAGTTGGTTCCCCCAAACCAAGATACTTAAAACAAGCCCATAGATGATTACGAAAATCTTCTACCATTTCTTGGGGTATATTCATTTACGTCTCCGCTTAGCAGGTTTCTTTTTTTGTTTACTGAACATGATCTTCTCAGCATCCTTACCAGTCTTTCGGTCGGTAGTTCCGCACGCACATTTAAATTTCTTGTGAGCCATTACTTTCCCTTTTTCTTAGACCAGCTAACTCTCTTTGGACCTGTCTTTTGTTTAGCAGAAGAGTTGCACTGAGATTTTGTAGGACGGCAGGCAGGGTAAGGACGCTTGCTCCCACCCTTTGCAGACTTACGACCACAGGGCTTGCCTGTCTTGCAGTCAATCCACCCCTTACCATTATTACGACTAAACCATTTCTTTAGTCCCTCTTTCTTAGCCATTACTTCTTACCCTTGGGTTTCGTGTGACCATACCCCTTCTTCTTTAGAGCAAGGTGTTCTCCGTATGTATTGGCCTTCTTACCCTTACCGGACTTTGAGTACATCATATGTGCTTTGAATGTTTTCTTTTTAGCCATTACTTTTTCTTCCTTGATTTATTCCCCCAGTTTTTAGCTCCCACCTTGCGGCACTTAACTAAAGCACCAGAAGCATAAGCGGAGGGCCATTTTGTGTATCTACTTTTAACCTTGCTGTAACAAGCGTCTCGTTTAGCTTTCTTTTTCTTAGCCATGATCAACACTTCCATCTCTTGCGAGCTTGTCGCAGCCGTGAATCAGGATCCTTAGCAGCCTTGGGGAACTTCTTCATTTGACCAGCACTACGAGCACAGTAAGACTTACGTCTCTTGGCCGCCTTGCTGCCCTTCTTTACCTTACCAGTAACTGCACCCTTTAGCTTACTGCCGGGGTTATCCTTACGGTATTTCTTAATTCCCTTCTTGGTCATACCAGCACCCTTTTTTGTAGGGCGTTTTTGACCACCGCCGATTGTATGACCCTCCATAGAGCCTTTTTTCTTTGCCATTGGAATCCCCTTTATAAACTACTTTGGTCGCTTAGCCTTACTCTTAACGAGCTTCTTCTTGTCCTTCTTCTTATCAGTAGAGCTTGCTGTAGCCTTCACCCCATATGTTGCACCTGCTGTCATCTTACGTCGGCTAATACTAACTGACTTACCCTTACCCTTTGACGGTTTATTATTAGGCTTAGGCTTTCCCTTACCCTTTGGCTTCTTACCACTACCACCACTAACTGATCCATATGATGCCATTATGAGGCCTCCTTCTTAAATGGGATACTATCCGCAAGTTTATATTCTAAGGAATTCAAAGCATCCTTAGGTATACTATCTAACAACTCTCCGTTGTCATTTAAATAACCACGGATTACTTGATATAATCCGGGTGTACATTTTTGTGGATCATTGAGATCCGCTAATAGAGCGTCTAAAAGAAACTCGTTTAGTTTGTTTATTTTCTTTTCATTCATAGTATACGCTCTTTCTAATCTATGGGTGTAACTACATTAGCGGCATGATAATAAGCACTATCATTATGATAAGTAGCATAATACTCACTCAGTATTGTATTATTATCTCCACACCAATTACCGTGAAAATAATCTCTTAACGCATTATACGAGGCATAACTACCGTTATTACTGCTACTATTGTCACCGCCTCTGTTGTAAGACCACCCTAAATTCTGCTGAAAATATGGTCCATCTTGGGGGTTTTCTGAGTTAATATATTCTACAGTATCTAAGTACACAGTTTTAGCAGCCCCTACAGTTACTACAGGCTCATTACCTGCGTAGAAACCATCAACCGCATCGGATCCAAAATATCCCCTGTGATGCATTGAGATATTCTTGGTAATAATAGAATTACCCAAAGGGTTGTAACTACCCGACTGCCTATAAAAAGTGGATTGATAAAAAGTATCGTGACTTGCTGTCAATCCCTTTACAAATGGACCAAACTGTTGAAAGAACATACTTCCTTGGTGTCTTCTGTTTCCGTGTGCTTTCGCGTTAAACGTATTACTCACAACCTGACAATTATTAGTATTATTTACTTTCTTTCTATGGTCACTCCACAACGGCCTAGCTCCAAAAGTTTTAAAGTGCATGAAGGCTTCTCCTCCAGCTTTAGCTCCCCAAATAATAAACAGACCGCTATGTGGTACTATTAATTCTCTGTTAGTCGTAGCGTTTGCTGAGGTGAAAGACATTCCTTGCATTCTTATTAAACCTGTTTCATGTTCTTCGCTTTTTACCGAAAGCGGGGCCAATGACCAAGTAACCATTTGGTTGTCTGATATTTTAATGTTATCGTTTCTAACTAACCTAGCTCCACTTTCATCAGGTTCAGTAAAGTCTCCTTTTATATCACACCAAATTCTTATACAGTGTGGGTATTGAGGGGTTGCTGGCCCTTCAGCAAACTCAGAAGGCAAGGCGCAATTAACTACATTCCCAGCTCTGCTAGTTCCTGTTAATGCTTGTAACTTCCTCACGCCGGGAAAACGAGCTAATGTTCCTGATTTACTAATCTCTATAAAGTTATTTGATATTTCCATATTTTCTACGCCCGCATTAGTATCTTTACCTCCATACACTGTTAAAGCATTGCACATACTTTGTAGTTTGTTTTCTGAGATTTTTATACCTTGCGTTATGTTTTGATTAGCGTAATCAGTAGGCCCGGTTCCCAGACCCACTTCTGTACTTATATGAATACCGCACAACCAAGCATCTATAACACTGTTTGTAATTTTTACAGCTTGGCAAGAGTTTAATTCTGGGTTTAATGCGTTATAATTTACCCACAATTCCTCTCCTTCTTTGGTTACTAAGTCAAACCTACCAAAAGTTACTACCTTTAAACCAAATGCTGTGCTAGGGTGTCTTCTTCCTGAGATAGAGTTTCCTGCAAAGTTGTTATAGCTATTTGCAGTCCATCTTGTAGACCACCCCTTCCCAGTACCATAGTAATCTGTTTGTTTTTCTGATGCACTTGTTTCAGTAGGAGCTACTTCTGACCATTTTGTTCTACTATCGCATACAAAATTATCCACATTAATCTTTAATCCCACCAACTTCATCCCAGTTGTGGGGTATGAAACAACCTCGTCAGCAATTGGGTAGTTTCTATATGGGTTAAAGGCTACGCAGTCGACCGAAGTATTCATTACGTTTACATCCCAACAAACTCCGTTATTTATATCCCTTACACCAGACGTAACTCCTCTAAACTTACAACTATCAATAGTAAGTCCTGAGACTGCTGTATACCCAGCCGCTCCGTCATAAGCAATCCCGTGACTTACATTCCTAAAGGTGCAGTTTTTAAAAGAAATGTCAGCACAGTTCTTTAATACTACTGCGTTACCTTCAGTTCCAGTCCACTTCATGTCTTCAAACAAACAGTCATTGAATGATACGTCTCGACATCCAGTAAGCTTAACTTGACCCAGACCAAACCCCTTAAATCTACAACGTTTAAATGAAATACGATATCCATTTTCAATGTGTACACCTACGCTAGCACCGAGTATACCTAAAATTGTGCCTGTATTGTCTGCTTGTCCCGTAGCACCAGCTCTAAATGCGCCCGCTCCGTTTCCTATAAAACTAGCGTTAAAGGCGTTTGATACTCCTCCGGTAAAGGTAGAGCCAGACTTAGAAACGTCATCCAGAGTTTCAGTAATAGTAGTATTACCCGCGTCTCCACCTACTGCTTGAGTTATAGTAATAGCTTGAGTACCATCAGCTTCAGTGGGAACAGCACTAACTATAATCTTACCGTTATGACCATTAGCGTGTTCAATAGCAGCCTTAAGTTGAATGAGTAAAGCATTCTGTGTAGCAATGCTTCCGCCGGTCGTATTAATACCCACTGCAATCTTACCTACGTTACCTGCTCCAGCAGTAGTTGAACCTATGTCAGATCCTTCGGCTAAAACTGTTCCAGTAGCTACACCGCCAGCAGCTGTATCGGTAATAAAATATTTTCGTTGTGTGCCGTCTGTAGATATTAAAGTTATTTCATCAGACGTAGTGCCTACTGCTCCTGTTGTAACGGCAGCGTCTCCGTCACTTGCCGTAAGAGTGGCTACACCTTTGTCAAAAGTTACAGGCATAGTTTTACCGTTTAACCAATCCCATTCTGGGACAGCCCCAACAGTCCACTTACTTTCAGTATTATCGTCATCTACCATTAAGCCTGTAAACGTTACCTTTGCGTTATCAGCAACTCCATTACTTGCCCACGCTGTTTTAATTACCTGAGATCCAAATGATCCCTCGTTAAAACTTATTGAACTGTTTGTTACGGTTTCCCACTTATGAAGAGTATCTTCAAATACTAAGTCCTCAAGAATTATATCGTGGGGTTGTTGTGTAGCATTAGAAGCACTTCCTAGTTTCTTAATAGTAGTATGGGTAGCGTCACTTCCGTGCGTGTAGTCATGTAAAAGTGGATCTCTTAGCCGTACTTCTGCTCCTGATATGGTTTCAATATAATGTAGTTCAAATTGATGGACCTTTCCATTCCTGAGCCCTAATACATTATTACTACTACTATCGCTAGTAGTGAAGATTTGAATTAAATCACCCTTAGCGAAATTAGTACCGCTTCCTAACGTAATATTGTAGTCGCCGGTAGTTACACTTGGGGAAGCAAGAAACGTAGAAACGTTGGTTTCTGTCGGGCAGCCTAACAACGTACCATTAGCAGCCGTTCCATCTGAGTCTGCCTTTGTCCAGTTTAATTTTCCGTGTCTCCATTGAACATCGTTTTTAGTAAAAGTTTCTACTTTACTATTAACAGCATAATGTCTTCCTAATAGATCAGCTGATCCAAATATACTAGATGTTGAATTAGTTCCTCCTACTATACCTACTGCATTTAAAACAGTAGATACACTTGACTGGTCGTCGGTTGCACCATCAGCTGTACCCGATGCTGGTTCTGCAATCTTAGCAGAAGCACCCGTTGATGCACCCTCCCATCTACTGTCTGCATTGTTCCACTTAAGGAATTGTCCATCACTTGCTGCTGTATGTACATCTTTAAGATCATGAAGAGAGAATCCATTTGATGCATCACCGACGCTAGTGCTTACCCAAGCACCTGATACTCTTTTTAATACATGAGTATTCGTACCCGATCCATAATCAGTAACATCAGCAAAGTCAGCAAGATCCACACTCTTGACAAAAGCTGTACTAGCTAGCTTGGCACTACTCTCTGTAGCATCTTCTGTCTTAGCTGTAATAGAGTGTGTGCCAGCGTTCCAGTCAGCCGATAATCCAACAGTACCGTCAGATCTAAGAGTAGAAGCTTGTGCTGTTTTTACCCAAGAAGAACCAGAGTATCGAATGATATCTCCAGCTTCTAAGCTTAGGTTGTTAAAATTAGTCATTGTAAATGCACCGCTACCAGATGATCTAATAATATCGTGGGTATCCCCAGCTACTGGGCTTGTTGGAGCTGCTGTACTTGCTCCGTTTGGATGTAAGTCAATAACTCCTCTATAGACAACACCTGCACTTAGTGCATCAATCTCCCCCTTAAGAGTCTTGCCTTGATTTGCAGAAAGTGGTTGTGTTACAGAAGTACTGACTAAAGAATCTACGACACTTACCTTAACAGCTTCGCCTGAGATCGCTAAGGAATCATCCGCCAGATTCAATCTAATCTTATCCGTCGAAAGTCCTGTACCTTGAATCCCATCTTCAGCCAAAACGTTTGTGTAGGAGTTTGGAATAGATCCTGTTGCGTCTAATGTAACTAAGCCGTTTGGCTGGCCGATCATAGGGCTCCACTCTTGAAGATTGTACATCATGTCTGTACCTTCTTGTACAAGGAAGAGCAATTGGTCTATAATGTAATTTAAGTTGTCGGCGTTTATTCTAGAGCCACTGGTAAACTCTACAAGTTTTGTAAGTCCGTATGTTTTCCGCAAAACATATATTGTATCTGAAGAAGAAAGTGTTGGTAAAGTTATTACCGCTTCTCTTCCGCTTTGTAGAGTAGTCCAATCATATTCTCCAGAACTGGTAGTGGTCTTAAATGTAATTTCTTTTGATACACTATTAAGTGTATACATAGAACTTCCGCTACTATTAGTGTTTGGAAGGGTCCATGCAGACCACGCCTCAGTTGCTAATACTGGATAAGAATTGTGGGTGTACTGACCATCAGCAATAGTACTTGAGTCAAACTTTCGAACAACTACTATTTCATCCTGATCATTAACCGAGGAACTAAGTCTATCGTCAGGGTTTATTAAACTACTGTAATTTATTTTGTAATCGTTGTTGATTACTTCTTGCCCAGTTTTTTTAACAAACGTAGACTTGTTTGAGTTGTTGTTGTACGCCACGAGTTGATCTCCTCTAAGAAGTTAAGAAGTGCGGAAGCCTCTTAAATTTACCAGTAAATTCCATGTTAGTTATATTCATTGCATGTGGAAACTCAGAACTTAACTCAACAGTTATGTCATCTGAAAATCCTAAAATACTAAATTTAAATGTTCCGTTTTCTTCGGTAACGGGAGAACCATAGTTAGCATCGACTGATCCTAAAAGTCTTGGATTAAATGTGTAGATTATAGGATCTCTATTTTTTCTTGTAATACTTACGTTATACTGACCTGTATTAAAATGCCTAAAAACACCGTACCGTAAATTTAAAGATCCCGGTATTACATTGTTAGCTTCATCTCTCATATATAAAGGGGATAAAGTAGCCTTAGCATTATAGGTTGTACCTATCCACATTACAGAGGTATTAGACCAATCACCACTTGCCGCATACAGAATTTTTCCGGGATTCTCTAAGTCATATCCTTTAAAATTTAAAGATACAATATCCCCCTGTCGCTCTCCTTCGTATATTACACCTTGATTCCAACTTTCTACTGTGCTTCCAGAAAAAGATAACACACTTTCGTTTTGATCGTTGTTAAAAGAAGAAGTAAATGTTTTTATTTGTAGCCTATCTAATCTAGGTATGTCTACTTTATCAGGATACATATTCATTTTGTGTAAAGCTAGCTTTGATCCTGACTCTGTTTCTTCTAAAGATACGGTAAAGACAAAATCACCAATAGAGTTTATAGATTCTATTGGACCTGTAGATGTTTCGTATTTAAAGAAAGCATTTTGTAGTATAGACTCTTGCGAAATAACATTTCTAAAACAAAAGATATTGTTTGTAGGATAGCCTTCTGTTGATTGTTCAACAACAAACAAGGTATTATGTGCTGCTGAAGCTGTTACTGCATAGAATTCTGCTGGCAAATAATTAGGGGCTGGCCGTGACACTTCAAATGCTTGTTGAGGGGAGTCAGTTGTACTTCCAAAATAAATATAAAGCCTGTTGTTTGCATAAAAGAATAGATTATTATTTAAAAGCATTGGGGAAATTGTCGAACTCATAGGATAGAATGAGGTTGGAGCAATTTCTGCTGATAAGGGAGAGATTTGATTCTCAGATCCCATTAATTCATATTGCGTTTCTCCAGAGGTAGCCAAGAATAGGAAGTCTCTATAGGGGAGGAGATATGTAATTGGAGTATACTTATTAGAGGATACCTTTAGATCGATTGGGTCTCTGAACTCTACGGTAGCTGGGTCTGATATAAAGAAGTTATCAAAATCACCAAGTCTACTAGAAAACAGTGTATCATCTGTTGATAAAAATAATCTATCCCTATAAAAAGAAATAGCCTTTAGTTGTTTTTGTACAGCCTTGCCGTTTTGATCTTTAAAAGGCGAGGGTCCGGGGTTACTATTAACAGTACCCGCTGTTCTAGGATCCCAACCAACTTTTCTTACTCTCCACCCACCACTAGGAAGTTCATCAGTAGGAATATTTGAGATAAATATTTGCATAGGCATTCGTCTATCGTCTATCAAAGACATTTTATCTGGTGTTCGTACCTTCTTAAGGTAAGGTTTCTTAAGTTCGTTAATAACCCTATACCATCCCGGCGAACTAGAAAGATAGGCTTGAGATAAGTAAATTATTTTTCCTTTACCTCTGCTTGCATCATCTAAAGGTCCGTCTAAAGGATATAGTCCGTATAATGCATTTCTAACATGGACATCGCCATTATGTAAGAAACTATCCCCTGCTCCTGCTACTGTACCGTCTCCTTTTGGTGGAAAACGTAGGTCACTAAACCTAGCAACAGATTGACCAAGGTATTGTTTGTCAGGATCTGGATAAAGGTACTCTTCTACAGGTATAAACTTAGCCACTCTTCCTGTGTCTACCCACCTAGTATTATTATCGGTCGATGGATCACTTGTATACCCATCCGCTCCATTCTGTGGGCCGGGAAGCTGCCCTGAGGTGATACTATCTTTGACTGCGTATATTTTATTATTAACCGGACTTATAACATCTTGACCCCATACATAGTTGTCGGCGGAAGTCCAATATTCAGCTAACCCTTCTGGGTCTACCTCAAGAGTAGTTTGGTATTCTATGGGCTGTCCCTTAAAATCTCTATCTATTGACGTAGTTGAAACAGTACCATCTAAGTTATATAAGAAATGACCGTTCTCACCACCTACAACTTTTTCTTCCCCATCTGAAGTAAACCCAGCGGAAACTAAGGTGTTTAAAACAAGAATAGTAGACCCCACACTAACAGCTCTTAAAACATCCTTAGCTTTATTTTGTGATAGTTCAGAACCAAATGTAATGTAACTACGACAGTCGTGGTTAATATCTTCTCCAGTTTCTACTGCCTGTATATTGTAAGAAGTGTTGTTTACTTTGTATACCCACATTAACTCTGAATTATTATCTCTTGCTTTGTAGTCAATTACAATTAAATAGTTAGCATCTTCATTTACTTCAAACCAATAATACCATAAATCTTTTTCGCCGGGGTTGTCAATATTTAAAAAACTATACGTAGAGTTTGTGAGTGGTCTAAATGCTGATCGTTTATCTAAAGACCGTTCATTAGTACAGAACATGTTTACAAGTTCTTCTGCTTCGCTTGGCAATCTTTTACTAGGAGCTTGTCTACCTACACCACCGCTAAGAGTATTAACGGGTAATTTTATTGGAAAGTATGAGCTTCTCTTGTCTCTAAAAGGTTGCTGTTGAGCCATCATTCTCCTCCTACTGTACGCCAATATCTAAATCTTGTTGGGTCGTTTGTTCCTAAGCGTCTATTAAGTATGTTCTGAAGTTTACTTGTACCAGAATTAAATATGTTTCTTTGCTTGTCATCTAAGATAGAAGCTTTGGCTGACGTAATGTGAAGAGCCTCAAGGCCTTGGAGGTATATGTCTGTATCCCCGTCTCCCTGAGTAACCATCTGGTACTGTCTAGCAGCAGCAGAAAGTATGCCTCGTTGTACCGGAGTATCCATATCTTCCCATTGTATTGTATGTATAATCTCAATATAGTACTCTTCTCCAGTACCCCACTCATAGGTCTGATCGGTAACGTTGAACAAGTACTTATCAGGATCTCCCTTAGTTAATCCCACCAACTTCCATCCATCATCATTTGTATGGTAGGAAGTAAGTTCAGCTGAGATTGTATTCGCAGGCAACCTAAGTCTACCCTTTGTCGTAAGTGTTTCCTTACGACAATAAGCATTGTTAGCAATACCTCGCAGCTGAAAGTCTCTAGTAAATTCGTCTAGAATAAACTCAGCTATCTCTGTATCCATACCACTGTTTCCTTCAAGATCGGAAACGAGAGATTCTCCTGCCATTAATAACATATGATTTACAGCATCAAGTCTTGATATAACACCCATGAGAATCTCCTTGTAAAAAAGTCCCCCGCCACCCAACGTGGGGCAGCGGGGGATGTGTCAAATAGCGTAACTAATGTTACACTAGCTCAATCAGGCCTGCTGAGCGTAGCCATCAGACATACCAGACTCGTCAAGACGAGCGGCAGCTGCGTGTTCAGCACGAGTATTCCAAGCAGCAGCAGTTGGAGTGTTGGTTGTGATGATTGCAGCACATTCTGGACGAAGAACGCCAGTACCCTGCATCATCGAAGCGACTGTGAAAGTCGTATTTCGACGAACGTCATCTACAGTGTCAACCTTAAGACCCTGAAGTCTAAGGGAGGCAACTGCATCAGGGGTAAACATGACAGCACGGATGCCCCAGAGTTCCGTAGAGGAATCTGTGTTACCGTTTTCCTGACGGAAATCCATGTTGTACTTGGTTTCTCCGAGCGAGCTAGCACCAGTTGCTCCGAACTTATTACGAAGCTGATCCGAACCGTGGTTCGTCTTGATGATGGTGCAACCCATGTACTCAAGCGAGTCATGCATCTGACCATAAGCATCGGTCAGGTGATTACCCAAACCAGTACTAAAGCCACCGTCTGTCTGACCACCAAAGTAGATCTGGCGACCACCGTCGTTGAGATCGGTGCTCAGTCTAGCAACACCCAGTGAACGGATGTCCATGAAGCACTGAGGACTTACAGCAAGGAACAACTGGCTGTAAGGGATACTGTTTTCCTGAAGGAAGACAATATACTTCTCAATAGCTTCAAGAGCTGAGAGAGCACCAGTTGCGCGGTCAGCAGCAGCAGCTCCTGAACAACCCCAACTATGGAGCTTAGTACTGGCATCTTCTGCATTACCATAAATTGCGTCATCCAAGTTTAAACTTGGACGAGGGTCATTAGTAATCTGGCTTGTCATAGCAGCACGGGCAAGATAAGAATAGATCTGCTTATCTCTGGTGTTAGCCAAAGTCAAGGCAGTCTGTCTTGCCAGTTCGTTACGATACTCCCACTGGGTCAGCATAAGGTCGACGTTATCAAGCTCGAAGTGTGAAGCCATTGGACGCTTGTCCAAGGTGACTGCGAACGTCGAGGTCTTAGAATCGTCTCCACCGATCAGTTCTTGACCAGCATCCCAGCTAGGCTCTAAGCTAACAGTACCAGTGATAGGGAATTCCATTGTCGTTCCGCTAGGAATGACTCGGGAAGTGACCATCTTTTCAAACATATTGTATTCATCGTACGCATTAATAACTTCTCCCGACCAAATCGGAAGCCAAAGCTTACCGGCAGTTACGCCGTCACTGAATACAGCACCAGAGGTGGCTGCTCCAATATTTTCGCGATATGATAATTGATTTTGTGTTAAGTCAGACATTTAAGTCTCCTTTGTTGAAATAAAATAAAACTATTGTCACGGATTATGATTCAACAGCTAGGATTATTCCAAAGGAGTCCTTCTCTGAGGCGGATTTGTATCGGGTTGGTGCATCCATTGTCCCAGAATTCACCGGGAGGGATTACAACCTGTTCGCACAGTTCCAAGTTGGGGGTCCGTTTTCCCCTTCAAGTCAAGCTGGGAGTGTACTCCAGTCGGTTCGAGCCATACGCTCTTCAACCGCGTTACGGAAATTATTTTCCAGCTTATATTTTGGATTGTTTCTGTCAGCCTTGAATTCTCTTTGAGTCTTGTACCCAATGTAGCCGGTCTGGCTAGCTGGGACGCTGGCGATATTACGAGGAGTCGTTGTCGGTTCCTTGGCCTTTGGAGCCGTGACAGCCTCGTTATACTTTGCAGCCAATCCTCTTAGAGTAATGTCGTACTGAGCAGACGACAATCCAGTATTTATTGCATCGCGTTCAGCCTGATTCAGGTTAGACGTAGCCCACTTGAACATCTTGTCCATGTTTTCTCGGCCACCCACAACCTGTGAGGCTTCATCGAATCGATTCTTAAGTCTTGCATGTTGAGCCATTTCATAATCATTAATCATGCCTTCAGTAAAACCGGTCATAGACTTAATAGTCTCTCTGGTTTCAGTTGACAGGCTTCCAGTGGTGGCTAGCTCAGTACCCCACCTTACATATTCTTCTTCAGGGACGCCCTTGACAGAGGGAGTTTCTTCCTGAGTCTTTGGCGGGTCGTTCGGGATTCGTAGCTCATCAGTGATAGGAGCTTCTGGTTCGGGGGCTGCGTTTGATAATGCTTCAGGCTGTTCTTGGTAGTTAGGATTTTGCGATCCATTTTCAGCATACGTTGCTTTAAGGTCTGCAACCTCTTGCCTAGACTGCGTATACTGCTTCTGGGCCTCCTTAAGGCTGTCAAACCAAGCTCCTGCATCCTGAAAGTTTTCTGGAATACCTTGACCATTAGATTGCACATATGTTTCAAATGCTTGCCTCTCCTTCAGTTGAGCTATTTCATCAGGGCTGCTTACTAGTGATTGTTCCTGTTCCGTAATTTGTTCCTGTAATACATCAGGCGTATCCTCGGAATGAGGAGTCACATACTCGTTGTTCTGTTCAGTCATTAAAATCTCCTATCAGATTATTCCCCCGTCGAGAGTCTGATTAACTAAGTGCTGCGAAAATGAAATTCAATCCCGCAGTTAAAATACAACTTGCCGCAAAGGCAGCCACATACATCTTCGTATGTAGTACAGCTATCTTGTGATCGATACTGGCTAGTCTTTGGTCAAGTTTTTCAAGTCTATTATTGTTACGCTCAAGCTCATGAATTACAAGCTTCTTGTATTGGTCCCATCCATTTGAATCCATAACCCCCACTCCTACTTATATAAAGCTATGATACTTGATCCATCCGTTCCTGTATTCATAACACGCTTAACAGATAAGGGGTGTACAGTTCCCCTCTCCAATCTCTTACTAGTCACACTGGACGCATTGTCAGATGATATGTAGGCTACATCTACTTGAGGTGTCTTAAGGTATCTATCGTTAAGATAATTATTTACCGCTACTCGGTCGGCTGCGGACAGGGTTGATCCGTTCCACATAGCAAACCAAGCTATCTTACCTGCAAAGAACTCTCCTATTCCGCTATCATTTCTAGCACCTAAATACATTCTTACAGCTGGAACAGAAGAATAGTTTTCTGAGTTTGAGGCCGAGCTACCTTGGTTAACACCGTCAATATAAATAGTTTCAGTGCCGGAAGAACGAGACCACTCAACTGTGTACCACCTGTCGTTTGTAACAGTTACTCCAGATGTCGGGTCGTCCCCTGCATGAGCAACCTTAATTACATTGTCTGTATCTTTGTAAATACTCCATATAGAGTCATCATCATCCCTAGCCAATAATGTTTCTTTATTATTGCTTTGAGTTCCTACAAACCTAGCTAAGAAGATTATTGTAAAATCTCCAGTACCAAAATCCATATCAGGATCATCCTCAAACTTTAAATAATTACCACCGTTAAACGATACCATTTCCTTATAGTTTAAAGTAGCATCATCCGTATCGATGGTTGGAGCATTAGCGAGCACGGCGACAAAGGAAGGGTCAGTAGAATCTGGTAAACTTGAGCTTCCCGCAGAACCAATATTATTTAAGTAGGTAGTAGTAGACCCTCTACTCGATACTGTAAACGAAGCTCCAGCATGTACTAAAAATTCTGGGTTACCAGCATCTCCAGCTAATGCGGCGAGATCTTGGGCATCAGTATAGTCACCTGCTCCTATATACAAAGCATCGGCTACTGCCGATAGATCATTGCTATCGTTTACAGTAACCGAAGCGGCTTTAGTATACTTATCATGCATCAGGAATAAGTCCCACCAGACTCAAGGATAACCATATTAGTAGCCGCAGTGCCACTAGACTTAATAATCTGAGGTGCGACTGGATAAATAGTTCCTTGAACCATATTTTTAAACAGTACAGCAGCACTGTCTCCTTGCAGCTGCATAGTAACATCGCCTGTTACTCCAATGTAAAGGCCGTCCCACCCAGATCCAGTAAATCCAGACAATACAGTAGAATCATTTGGCACAACAGCCGCAGCTTTAATATATTTATCGAACAAAGATCACCCCCTATCAGGTTGTATAAGCGTATTTAAAAGTAGAAGTAGCACTAGTGGTTCCTAAGTTTTGACCACTAGCATTAAAATGAATTCTAAAATAAGGAATAGATGTGTAGCTTGTTAAATCAGCCACATAAACTTCTGTTGCAGCAGAATTGGGCTCAGTATCAGCATCAAGAGTTACTAAAGTTCCAAAGTTTGTACCATCGAAAGAACCCTCTAATGTTAAAGTAGCTACTACATCATCATAACCAGTGGCAATTGCGTGTGAAATAAGAACTTTCTTACCAGCTAAGTTGCTTGTAATATTTCCAGACACAAGGCTATTAGTTCCAGTCACAGCTTGCGACGTTGCCGACGTAAATATTGTTTGGCTATTGACTGTACTACTAGTCCAAGCAGTATCTGAAATTTGCACGACTGCCATTATTTAGCTCCTTAAGTTGTGTAATACGAGAAGGTCATCTTTCCCGATGTTCCAACATTTCCTGCGGTGATTCCCTTACCTCCATTAAAATGTATAGAGAAAAAGGGAATACCGTTTGTGTTAGTTAAGTCTATAGAATAAAATCTAGGACCAGTGTTTTGAGGTAAAAAATTTGTTTCTGGGGTAGCAAGGACGGCGTGATTAACCTCGTCCAAAGAACCCTCTAATGCTACAGTAACGCTTGCGGTAGCAGCGTATGCCGTAGTAACATCTACACATAAGTGTAAAGTTTTTCCGTTTAAGTTATCTTTTATAATGTTACTTCTAATACTATTACCAACGCTAGATAGTACAGTCGAGGCATTAGTGGATCTTACCGATGTAATAACACCCTGAGATCTTGACACAAACTCATTGGCTTGTTGTTCTACACTCATTATCCTAATCCTCCCATTTGCTGAAGAGCCTGCTGGATTCCTTGTCCACCAGTCTGCTCTAAGTCCTGCATAGCCGCAGCCTGTGCAACATTGTTAACCATCTGTTGCCCCTGAGCTTGCTGTTGTTGTTGGCTTTGCATCTGAGCCATTTGCTGTTGCTGCTCCATCTGCTCTTGCTTAACATCTTCTTCGGATTTAATCCAATGACTGGAGTCAAACCCAAGCGAGGTAATCAGAGCCTTACCATAAGCGTCCCATCTAAACGTAGCGACGGCAGGCTCAGGCAAGTTCCTAACCATCTCTCCCATCTGCATGAGCTTCTGGAGATCGCTGTCTCTACTTAATGCCTGAAGACCCGTAACGATTGCCACGTTTAGAACACCCTCGTCAGTCATGAAGAGTTCTCTAATACGATCATCTACATCACCATTTGATGTCATGATAAATACTGTACGTGCAACGATAGGCTTCATAAGATCTCTAGCAATAGCTGAGAATGCCCCACCAAGAACATTCTCCAACTCTTGGCCCACCATTCTAACAGCAGTAGCTGTGACACGCTCACCCTGAGGGATGCTAGCTGAGTCAAGCAAGAAAGCTCTACCAATCTCACCTCTAAGAATCTCTACACCAGCCTGTACTGAGGCAATTTGAGGGTTCATTGTGGTCGACGGGGATACAGTATGTATCTCATTGGGTCTAGCTGACACAAAATTACCAGTAGGAGAATGAGCAATGTCATCTATCTCAGCCATACCAGTGGGGTCAACTCCAATCCAGAATATAGAAGAAGCTGTGATACCTTGGATAAGTCCCTCAGTAAATCCCTCAAGAGTTTTAATATCACCAATCACATCCTCACAATGTGACCGACCATAGTTCTCTCCGGGGATACCTGACCACCTGAGTACAACAAATGGAGGAACGGTGTATTCACCAGTCTCAATTGTGTTGTTATCTCCGTCCTGCTTGAGAACCTTCCAGATGTTTCCTTCTTTCCAAGCACAGGTATAGATAGCTCTATAGCCTTGACGATCATGCTCACCAATAGATTGACCTACGTGTAGAGTCATGTTATCATTAGTGACTTCAGGAAGAGTTTCGTATTCAATATAAATAACTTCTTCAAGATTACCGTACACATCTCTACGGCAGACAAACCTGTCTAATCTAAGAAGACGGAATGACATGTCGTCATCCATAATCATCATAACATCCCCAACAACAATAAGATGTTGAAGAGCCTGATAGATAGATTCTCGTATGTTATTACCAGAGATCTTATTATAAACTTGGAAGCTAAGATTCTCAAGGTACGCATCTATCTCAGGGTCAGCAGTGACACCTGAAGATAAATCAAACTTAAAGAAAGGCATGTCGTTCAGGGGAAGTAGGGCGGATAACATGCGGCTTGCCATTGCAGTAACACCTCGTGCAGAAATTGAACTGTAGGGTTGGGGTAACTGATCCTGTTCAGTCCAATTCTGCGGGGGTAAGATTGAGGGTACTGTTAGGGATGAGCAAAATCTTGCTCTCTGTAACTTGCTCTCTCTTAAAGAGTCAAGTATTTTAAACCTATCAGCAATATTATCCATGATCTTTTTCCTTATTCAGGGAGTGGCTCGGAGTTTGGGTTGTCTTCTCCACTGGCTTCCACGCCACCGAGAAGAGACTCATACATATTAGCAACAACATCGTCAACATCGCCTTCAATCTCCTGTATTACATCTTGAGTAACAGGAGTTTGGGCTGCCTCCCGTTCTTGCTTTTGTGTCTCACGTATTTGAGCTTCTTCTTCAGCTTGTATTTGAACACGCTGTGCTTCTTCTTGAGCCATTCTCATTTCTTCTTGCTCTAACATAAACTGTCTTTGAGATTCGTCTCTAGCATTAGCGAGTTCTGCTTCCTTTTCAAGGAGCATATTGTGTTGTTCAAAAGTCATTGGCTCATATCCAGCCTGTTCAGCTGGTGATCCCATGGGCATTTGAATATCTGGTCCGCCTCCAAAACTCATAATAAATCTCCTACGCAGGTCGGGTTCTAGACCCGCCTGTCCTACGACCACCGCCCCCACGACGACCTGAACTACCAACTATTCGACGCTTAGGCTTAGCCTTCATGCCATACATACTTCCGGCTTGTTGCTTACGTTCTCCAGAAACACTAGGCCTACCGGCTGTGTCCTTAATTGTTTGGAACTTCTGCAGCTTAAGTCTTTGCTTATCTACACCACGAAGTGCAAAAGATTCTGCCTTACGAGACTTGGCTACCTTCTTAGCCATATTCCCATATTGAGTGTGAAGCTTACCGGCTTGAGCAGTAAGCCTTTGATTGCTTTTTTTTCTTTCAGTCTGTAAAGCGTCGGAAGCAGCAAGCTTAAACTGTTTTGTCTCAGCATTTCTCTTAACAGTAAGATCCGCAGCCATTTTAATACGAGCTTTGTTTTCGGCAGCAAGACCATGAGCGTAAGTCCTCTGCTGCTCTGCATAAGCTTTGTAATAATCTCTTTCCTTCCGGGCTCTTTTACCGCCCCCTCCAAATGCATCAGTGAGCCATCCCATGTCTTACCCCTTTCGTTTCTGTGTTTTAAGTATAGCCTCAATCTTTTCTATGACATCAATCTGTCCAGCACGAAAGATAGACTCGTTCAGGAACTCAGAATTATTCTGTTCCTGTCGGTAAACCATCGGAGGGTATTTCTCCCTGAGATACCTTACTAGATTTTCGTCGATTGGGCTTAGGTTTTTCAGTTGTAAACTGTTCACTGTTTGATCTCTCTTCAAGACTTGCTATTCTAGTATCTAAATTCCTAATAAGAATTAAGATTTCCGGGGGAAGAACGTTAGCGTTCATCCTTAACTTTCTATAAATTGTATCTATATTATGTAATGACATATTAAGACTCCACTAAATCTACGACCTCGCATGAGCCCCCGGTACAAGCTAAAGTCTGGGTTTGAATTGTTGTATCTTCTGTTTCATACTTCTCTAACTGAGACCAGTCAATTTCTTTAGGCATATCCATTTGCATGAGGTTGTAGTCCCTTGCACCCATTGGTTCAAACGGAGCTTGCTCATACACATGGTCACTGTAAGGAAGGAAAGATATTCCGCTTACGTAGTCCCAATTTTCCCATACCCACTGACCAACCTTAAGGAAGTTTTCATCAGTATAAGATACGGTAATAGAAGGCTTGTGGTCACACCAATTCTTTTGGTACTCAAGCCAAAGTTCTAAGTGATCAATAGGATCTAACTCTCCCTGAGTAATCGAACCCGAGGGGGATTGCATTGGGAAGCTAAACACCATAGTAGTAGTAGCCCTAGTAGAACAAGGCTCATGTGGAATACCACGATCCATCATAAACTGACAGATAGGATCCTTGGTGTCTACTCTAACTCTACGAATATAGAATTCACTGTACCTTGGGTGCATACCAGAAGATGTACCGGCTACACAGGATGTAGTACCGCTTGGCTTACAGCAAGTAATTGCCTTGCTTGGAGTAATCCCCAGCTTGTCAGCCCACATAAGGTTGGTTTCTTCAGCCACTTCTTTCAACTTCATCAGAGTATAACGAAGCTTAGGATATCCTCTTTGTCCAGACATAAGCTTGTTATCGAATATTCCTGTAAAGGATACGCCAAGTAGACGCTCGTCCTCACAGTTATTCTTCCAGTCATTATCCAGATAAGAAAACTTAGTGCATCCTGATTGGATTGTACCAAGTATTGTAGCATACCTGACCTTTTCTGACAAGGTTTCCAGTGTATCTTCTGGCTTAACAACCACTTCTGTTAGGTTACAGAACTGCTTGGGCCGTAGAATAATCTCACTGCAAGGATTAGTACCAAAGCTAATGCCTTCGGTATCTCGTCCGCTTCGTTCAGCGAGCCAAGATAAGGATTGTCGGTTACATATACCACGCTCACCACTACGAGACTCGTACATGGTAGACCATTCGCCCATGAACTCAGCCAGTGATGGCTTCTTGTCGTAGACAGCAGAGTTATTAGCAAGACTGCGGTGTCCAGAGGCTTCCCACCACGGACCAGACTTAGCAGTAGCCATATCTCGATCATGCAGGTCACTCAGGGAAATCAAAGCTGATCGCCTAACAGCACCAGCAATTACGATTTCACCAGTCAAGCACACAATATCGTGAACCTCAAGCGAGGTGAGTTTTCTGCCTTGTGCATTCATGAAAGCCTTGACTACGTACCTGAAGAGACGCTCCAATGGCTCGGGTCCACTGGCTCGACCGCCAAAGGTCTTGAGCCTAGCACCAGCCGGGCGAATCTTAGATGTGTCCCACGTTGGATGAGTCCCCTCGTAGAGCATAGTCAGTAGTTCTTTAAAAGAATCTGCCCAACCTACACGAGAATCAGGCACAGTAATAGTTCGAGCTGTGTCTCTAACGATCTCTTCTGGGATTAAGGGGAGTTGGTCGGTGTTCTCAGATTCACATGAGAACCCCACACCAGTACCACAACAGAGGATATACATGATATCACTGAAGGATCGGATCTCGTTTACAGCAACATAAGAACAGTTATAAAGACAAACATCATCAACGTCAGCGGCAGGGCCAGCTGTCATCAATGCTCTCATGGAGGGGAAAACCTCTCTATCTTCTACAGCAGTCCAGATATCTAGGATATCGTTATCATTAACAGTCAAGTTGAAGCGAGCCATCATGTACTTCATGTACCTGCTGACCGTCTCAACCCACTCTTCTCGCCTATTTCTCTCGGGAATCCACTTACAATACCTACTCTTTACAATAAACTGCTCGAAGTTATCCATGTAACCCCTCTCCTTTATACTTTATAGCCCAACTTTAGGGCCGCCAAAGCTTTAATTCTTTGGTTTTTAGATTAAAATTTTCAGTGGATAGTATTTTGACACACTGTCCCATGACTACTGCTAACTCTTCCGGCTCCAATCCACAAGTTTCTTTGGGTTGATATTTCTCAACCTTATACAAACCCATGATCTCAGTATACCAGTCCAATCCTTCTTCTTCCCACTCATCTAGGAACTTATCTGCCTTTTTCGGGCCGACTCTCCACAATCCGGGGATACCATCAGTACTATCTCCAGTCAACCACTGTTGACAAAAGAATCTCTCGGCTTCTTCAGGAGAAACATAACGTGGCTCCTTGTCCTTATCAGGATTGTAGTGCCACCCTCTTACTCCTCTTAAATCTTTATCAATAGTTACAGCAATGCCTCGGTTTGATGAAGCATAGATACCCATGATATCGTCAGCTTCTATAGTATCAAACTCTATGGTCTTATAGGTATCTAGTATATGTTCTCGAACAGTATCTAAATACTCAGGCCGGTATACATCATCTCTAAACAACTTATACTTAGGCCATATCTTTCTTCTATAATTATCACTTCGGCTACAAGAGAGGGTGATGATTGTTTTAGTCACCCCTTCTGGAGTCCATCTCTTTATATCTCTAGCTACCTTCTGGGGTATCTGATCTGGATCTTCAGCATCAGCCCAGAAAGCAGCCTTGTATAAGATGATGTCCCCATCAAGGTACGCCTTAGTCGGAATCGTAGTGTTCTTCTTCTTTGTCTTCATCTAATTCTTCCATCATAAGAACATCGAGTAACTCTTCTATGTAATCAGAAAGAGTAGCCTTCTTATCTTCTAGTGTTTCGTGCTGAACTCCGCACCAGATAGGGGCCATGAACTCTGTCTTTTCTCTAAGTTCTTTCTCTGTCTTGTTGTTGATTACAATATGAGTAAACATATTTCTATACTCTTCATTACCATCGACAACTCTATTAGCCAATGCTTCAGATTCATGGCTACGCCACTCGCCATTAGGATCCTTCATCTCTCTAGTCCCATAAGACATAAAGATTAATCGGGCATTCCACTTACGACCAACGTTTAATTCGTTTAGGAAGCGACAGTCATCTACAATAACACAACGTTCCCAGAATGATTTACCAGAACGTAAGTCTTTAATTTCTGTAGAAGCAATCTCTTCTAACTGATCCTCAAACTTCTCTACCCAGTAGTCTGGGTTAGCTTCTCTCTTAAGTACACCCATAGTTTGACAATACTCTCGGTATTCTTTTGGGTGTGTTTCTTTATCAAAGCCCTTAGCTGCTGACTCTTCTTTAAGAGGGCCAGCAAACGACATAATCTTTGGAACAAGTCCAAGTTCAAATGCGTGCTTAGCAATGTAATGTGCAAGAGTTGTCTTACCTACTCCGGCTTGTCCGGCAATTACTATTAACTGCATAATTTATTTAACTCCTTATGTAGTCTTTTTGGCATAACACAGTCAGCCACATCATAACCACACAATCTTAACATGTTTGAAATTAACAAAGCACAAGTCTTTGGTTGTAAGGAATTCAGAATGAGTAGAGGGTTTGTTATAAAATACCATAACAACATGCTTGGTATGTTTCCTTGGTAGGGTTCTTTAATATAATCAGTCATCTGGTTAATAGATACCTTTGCTAAACCCAAGTCAATTCTTTTACTCGGTCTGTAATACCTCTCATGAAATCTCTTTGCGTCTATGAATTTTGCTCGGTGTGTTCTAGATGTCATAAGCACAACAGAGTTGTCTCCTCTTGTGAATATTATACCACAATGGTGAAGCCGTGTCAAGTTAACAAAGCTAATTATGTGATATCCTATACGAACCCACAGCTTTTCTTTCATAGCGTTAGGAGATCTGAAGTACTTTGATAGATTATAAAACACAACCGAAACCTCAGTGTCTTCGAAAGTATAAGATTTGGATGTGTTTGATATCATTCGTAATGGATTCCTAAGCTGAGTGCTACGGCTAGAGCGTGCTCCATCCTTGCACCCTCACTCTTTTCCCAACCCCTAAGCATATAGATAGAGTCACACTCAAAGACAAGATCAACATCTCTCTTCAGTGCTTCCTTAAGTTCAAGCTTAGACATATCGTCAGCAGGGTCTACCCCAGCATTACGATCTACTCGGGCAGGATTAACAGGATCCCAAATTCTTTTACTTAGTAACTTCTTCTCAGCCGAATCAAAGGCTTCGTGATTATTATTCTCATACCCACGCATGGGTCCAGCGATATAAACTCTTAGTGTTCTTTTGATCAATGACATTCTGACCAGTTCCTTCCTATTCTAAAATCCCCGTCCATCGGTACAAGACAACTAAGTCTATTACCTGAATCAGTAATACAACGTTTACCTAACTCACCCACTTCTTCAGCAATAGCAGGGTCACATTCAATCTGCCACTCATCGTGAACAGTAGCCATGAAAGCATACCTACCCTTGAATTTTTTGTTTAACTCATAGCTGAATAAACATTGGGCTAGTTTCATTAGTATAGCTCCGTCACCTTGCAGTTGCACATTCAATGCTTTGTGTGCAGCACGGCACGGAACTTCACGTTGATCCAATAATGTAATCGTTCCCTTCTTAGCTACTTGGAACTTAACATTCTCAATTAATTCTTTCAATGCAGGCATACTAGTCAAGAACTTTTCTTTCAACTCTTTACCTGCTCGTGCATTCTTGCCGATGATCTTACCGACCTTAGCATCTCCAGCACCATAGATAAATCCGTAGAAGAATGTTTTGACTACCGCTCTTTCTTCTATACCAGTAGCCTCCATGTTTGTTTTGTGGATGTCACCATCTACAACAGCTCTACCATACTCCCCGTTATCCCACGGAGCCATACGATTAGCCAGAAGCCTAGCCTCAAGACCAGAAGCGTCAATGCCTACCTGAACCCATCCCTCCCGAGGTACGAATAGCTCACGAGATCTAGGGTCACTACTTACTTGTTGTAGATTTGGTTGTGATGCGGTCATGCGACCTGTCACAGTACCCTGTGGATTTACTGAACCATGTATTCTTCCATCACGAGAAGAACGAGAACGATTAATCCAATCGGAAACCATACCCAAAAGTTTCTGTATATCAAAGTATCTAACCAGCGATTTAGCTTCTGGATACGGAAGCTCTTTAAGCACAGCAGCATCGACCTTAGGGTTTCCCTTTTCGGTTCTTGGAGGATGCCAGTTATACTTTGCCTTAAGCCTGCTGGCAATCTGTTGTCTCGAAGAAGGGTTGAAGTGAGTAACCTTGTCCTTAAGTTGCTTTCCAGTCTTCTCCGACCACCGCTCTTCAACAATAGGCGGAAATATCTGTGACATCTCATCTTCTATTAACACCTTTTCCATAAAGAGATCTTGTTCTAGTTTGTCAGCAGCCTCAATATCAAATCCAATACCATTACAGATTTGATCTGAGATGATACGGGATACCAAATGCTCTAGCCTTACTGACTTAGGATACTCCTCAACAAACTCTTGTTGTGCCTTAAAGATATCTACATTGACCTTGACATCTTGCTTGCAGTAAGTAAGCATGTCTTCAGTAAAGATATCCCAGCCATCTGAGAAGTCTATTTTTTCTACACCAAGGTGCTTGCCCCAGCATTCTAGGGAGTTACCACCAAGCGGGTGGTCTTGCCTATCAGGATACATCAGCTTAGATACAATCAGTGTATCCATTACCGGGGTGTTGATAGGACCGTACAGTCTTTCGAGAAAGGGAATGTCAAACATAGCAATGTTGTGGCCTACGATAAGTTCGGCATTGCGTAGAAGCTCTACACCCATGTCAATATCGTTTTCAGTAAACGCCCAGACGTTTCCTGTGTCAATGTCTTGGGCAACAAGACACCAGACCTTAGTACCTTCAGGCACTGCATCACCCTTCTTATTAATTATAACTTCATTCAATCCATTAGATTCAATATCAAACGCTAGTCTCATTACGTACATCCACATTTTCTACGGCCCTTGAAATATCCACATCCAACTCTAGGAAGCGGACTACTTTTTCAATCTCCTCTTGGGGATTGCTTACGATGTCTTCAAACAATATATCTAGTGATGGTATGTTGTTCGTCTTTATTATATGTCGTGTGTAATTTAGTTGCAAGTCTTGAACGAGAACAATATCCATAATTGTTTTCCCTCTATACCACTCTATAAGAGGGGAGGTGTCAGGGTTACTATCTCTTATCTCTAAGTCTAAGTTAGCAAGCTCAAGTATTTTTTCTGCTTGCTTATAGGTATTAGATCTTCGACATAGAATAACTTTTTCTACTGCTGTAGCATCAATGTCTGTAAACAAACCACTTAATACTTTTATAGCCTTACCGCAGTGATCACCAAAGCCATAGCTTAGGTTATCATATAACGTATTGATGGGGAGTTCCCAATAACCCTTGGGGTTTACATCTATTATTTTTTCTGCTATTTTACCTGACTTGTCATAATCCTTTAGGGTGTTTCTACCCTTATCATTCTCTGGATCTCCCAACATAGGGACACCAAGCAGGTGCAGGGTCTGCATCATAAGGCTAGACCCGCACCTGCCTGCTCCGGTCACAACGATCAAGACGAAGCCCAATCGTTGACAACTTTGCCCTCATCACTGATAGCAAAGTCTACTTCTTTCATACGACCTGTGCCATGGTCGAAGAACAAACAGGTAGCAATTCCTGACTTGCCTGTTAGTCTGTTCTTAAGAACACGAACAAGAGTAGTATTAGAGATCCTCTCATCAGGGTTCTGTCTGTCACGCTCAAGAGCAATGACAGTGTTAGGTACAGACGCAAGAGAACCAGAGCCACGAAGATCTTGGAGGGTAATCCTATCACCTTCTTCGTAAGCCTTGTTTGTCTTCTTAAGCTGTGACACAACATCGATACGCACACCAGTACGAGAGACCAGAGCACGTAGTTCCTTCATGATGTTATCAATAAGCAATCGTTCTGACGATCCACCATCGAAATCATTCTCGCTTGTCAACAGGCCAGCCGCAGCAGCAGTGATATGGTCAATGACAATAACATCTACACCAAGAGATACAGCCATGAACTCGATACGAGCACATAGATTCTGTAGTCCGTTGTTACCGAGGTGATCATATACATACAGTGAAGATCTTTCCAGTTGCTTTCTAGCATCTGCATATTCCTCATCTGTAAGATCATCAATCACATCAATCTCAATAGGTGACTTGCCAAGCTTTACTCGAAGATCATTCATAATCTTCTTAGCTCTGATAGCACGAACAGGTTTGTTCAGGATCAGTGATACGATATCATCGACAGTTTCTTGTGGTGATTCTTCAAGCATGATAGCACCAACACTACGACCTTCTTCAAGGTGGTGGTGGATAATCTCACGCAGGATAGTAGACTTGCCACTACCTGTACCTGAGGCCCATAGTGTAATCTCTCCACTACGCTGACCAAGCAGGAAGTTTGAGAGGTTATCGAACGGGAAGGGATATACTCTTACGTTATCCATTGCTTCTGTATTTGCAACCTTAGATACATGAAGGATCTCGTCAGGTGAGTATTGCTGTGCTTCCCACATGGCCTGCACAACAGACTTGCCGTCATTCTTTAGCAAGCATTCGTTGGCATCCTTGTAGGGAAGTGAAGCGATCTTGCACTTGCCCGGAGGCAGCAACTCTGCAACCTTCTTGACTGCATCCTGACCAGCATCATCCTCGTCAAACATTAGTACTACTTCTTCGTAGCTGCTGACGAACTCTAGGTTGTCTCGGATAGCACGCTCAGCACCAGCCGCACCGTTAGGCAGGCTGACAACGGGCCACTTGTTATCGAGAAGTTGACTGACTGTCATGCAATCATACTCACCTTCAGTAATAACAAGACGCTTACCCTTCTTACTCTTCCACTTATGTTGTCCCCATAGAGGACTCTTGGAAGTTTCTCCACGCCACTGGAAGACTTTGTTCGGTCCTCTCAACTTCTGAGAAACAATACTCCCATCCTTATAGAAGGAAGCAATCTCTACTCTCTTTCCATTTGCACTGAGAACTTGGTAATCATAGAACCGAGCAGTCTTCTCGTTGATCTTACGTTCTCCAATTGCAGAGACATTACCTGTAAGAAACCGAAGTCCGTTACTGGTTGTCTGTGGTTTTTCTTCAATCATTTTTTTCATCTTTCCATGTTCGTAATGACTACATGAGTAACAATACTTATGACCATCGTCATATATAGCTAGGTTGTCACGAGAAGTGTCCTGTCCACGGGATGCGCAGACAGGACACTGTTCTCGGTCGATTACATTAGACATTCAAACTCCTACTTGCATTCCTTGCACATAAAAGGACACTTGTTCTTAGTCCAGCACCAGAGGTGGGGACCGATTATTGAGCCTGCCATGAATACTACGATACTGTAGAACACAGTACCCAATGCTGAATCCATCCATTCCATCATACTTTAAACTCCTTAAGTTTAATATTGTCGTCGTTGACAATTTTCCAAACAACCTTACCAGCCCAAGCGAGGCTCAATGCCCCTGTACTTATTGCAACTGGAAGGAAGAACCAATCTGCGTATAGAGATATGGCATAATTAATCAACAGGAAAATGATTCCTCCGATAAGAGGCCTCCAACCCATTGTTCCGCGAGATAAAACGAGCATCGCCATTCCCGCTAGTATGCATATTCCACCCAACCAACTTAGCATTGGAGAACATTCTCCTGCTGTTGTTGCTGTGGTCATTGCGTCTATTGCTCCAGTCGTTGCTGAAGTGTTCATTACTGGGGGGCTTATGCATCCGTATAGTGTAACAGATATCATAGCTAGTGTCAAGTACCTAATCATATTTTTCTCCTTAATAGCTCCGGTGGGATTCGAACCCACACTGTATGGATTTTAAGTCCACTGCCTCTGCCGTTGGGCTACGGAGCCAACGCACTCCGGGTAGGATTCGAACCTACGACCCACGGCTTAGAAGGCCGTTGCTCTATCCCCTGAGCTACCGGAGTATAGGCCAGCCCGGATTCGAACCGGGGACTAAGCGATTATGAGCCGCCTGCTCTGACCGCTGAGCTACTGGCCTAAACAATCAACTCCAACTACAAAGTACCCATCGCTTTCTTTAGGAGCCCAACTCTTAACAGCATACACTTCGTATATGAGAGTATCGTCCCGCCAAAGTTTACCATTAAGCACATCAAAGATAGCCTTGAGATAGTTATCAATGTCTGCTTTAGGTGCTATGAGTTTAGTTTTCTTGGGTTGTTTAACAAATATTTCTACATCAACCTTTAGTGGTTGGTCATACGGTTCAAAAGAATCACCAAGAACTGTGGGAATAATCTCCGTACAGGCAGCCCTGAAATGCTTGTATGGGCCTGCGAAGTAAGCCCCGTGTCGTGAAACACGAGGCCTACTTGCAGCTACAGGGCTAAGAGGAAAGACCCATTCAGGCATCAGAAGGGCATACCATCGATGTCAGCGTTATCAGTGTCCGTTACTTCTTCACTCTTCTCCGTTGGAGGAATGAAGTTGGAACCGTCGAAGCCTTCTGTTGCTTCGAAGCCACTCTCATCGAAAGCATTCTTCGTAATGATCTGCACACCATTGAGGTACAGGCTCATGGAGTTATCCCGAGTCAGTACAGCAGGAGCGAGACGAAGACGAACTGCATCACCGCCGAACGGGACAGCTTCGGTACGATTAGCACCAGCATCCCGGCAGGGAAACACACGAACGTCCTTCTTTACGAAGGTCTTTGACTTTGCCTTAAGGGTAACCAAGCCGTCGTCGTCTGTACGAAGACCGTTGATCTTAGTTGCACCGTTCTCTTGGACCAACTGGTCCAGCTTCATCTGAAGCTCACTATCAACAACAATTGTGATGTTGTGGTTAGCTGAGTCTGCACCGAACTTGTCATCCGGGGCGTGGAGGTGAGCCCACTTAACTTCTACCGTATCTGTTGTAAATGGATTAATCTTCGTTGTCATCATTGTTTTCTCCTTCAGTATTAACATGATTCTTAACAGCTTCCATCGAGCCATCAATGCTTTCGAGAGTCATTACAAGCATATTACGAATGTGCTCTACAAACTTCTCAACTTCTTCGAGCGGAATCCAAACAGCGTTTGGGTCCGCAACTGGGGTGTTGGTTTCATCCATTAGTCCATAATCTCCATATAAGGATGTCCATCAATTACTACGCCAGCCCCGTTGACTGGCTTCTTTAGAAAGTTCTTACTATAATACATCAGTTTGTGGTTCATGTCAACCCCACACGGTACATTAAATCCAAAAATCTTTTGTCCGTTTGGGCCACGCATCCAATTGATACATGCTACCGAGTGTACATGTCCACTGACTGAACTCTGTGCTCTTACCTTGGCTGAGTTGAATGCAGGTGTAGTACCTGAGGATGCACCTGTGCCGTGTGTATATGACACGTTGTCAATCACCCACTCATATCCCCATTCCCAATTAGGTGTATCGAATACTTCACAGTAATCCTTGAGATACATTGCAGGAATGCCAGCACTAGATGAAAGTCTTTGAATTCTTTCGTCATGGTTACCGATACAAACCTTAGCGTTGGGGAATGCTTTCTTCCAAGCCTTCATGTTTTCCATTGACCGATGGTACTCAGCAACAGCCGAGTCGGCATCTGGATTCTTTTGGTGAAAAGAAATAGCATGATGATCTAACACATCACCAATGAAGACAACCTCAGTAGTCTTGTACTTTTTCTTTACGCTCTTACAGAACTCCAGATAATTTGGTAGTTCTGCTGGTAGGTGAAGATCACCTATTACTAATACTCTGCTCATTGTTAACTCCTTATTCCGGCAACACCAGAATAGCGTCTATGTTTACAGGCTCTTGTATATCTAAAGTTTCAAAAGTATCTAGAAGATTACGAAAGAAGATGTCACACATCCCTTGACTAGGGAATACAATCATGACGGTTTTCCTGCCGTCCATTGCAGCAAGCTTGAGCATAGTTTTTATACCAAGCTCTAGCTCACGTTCACAACTAATCTTCATCTTCATCATAGTCTTCAAAGGAATCCGGCCTATCAATTAAGATTCCATCTCCCGGTTCTATTTCTACATATATATAATCAGGATCAACAATACTCATTATCTTCATCCGGTACATTAAAGATAAGTTCGAGCTTGTTGTCTGCCGGTACGTCACCAACAATAAAAGAATTTACTAGGTTGGTTGAAAAGATTTTCATCAACCCTACACTTGGAAAAGATAACTCTAACCGTATCGGATCCTTGCATGTTTTAGCAAGATCAATTGCAATATCAATACCTAACTCAATTTCACCTTCATTATTTACGATCATATGAGTCATGTCTTTCTCCTTTATGCGAAGAAGTATTGGGATTCTAACACCCCTGACAAATCTAATTCTCCCCTTGCAGGGATTGGAGGCAGCTGTATACCCAGCTGATGTTCAATCTCTATCTTAAATTTTTCTAGTTGATTTTCCTTATGTATCTTTAGGAACTCTTCCTTAATACATACTAACATATCATCAACTTGATTAGGATGACACCCGAAGGAGTCATGTATCATACAGTAATCTTCTATGCCTGTCAAGGCCATTTTGTTTATAGTTAAAAACATATGTGCTGCATCTAACGAGTGTACGTAGTTAGGGGAGATGGCTTGCACCGCACCCCTTGAGTCTACATCAGAAGTTCTAACAAAGAATGTTAGCTCCCTGTTATTGAATAGTTTAGCAAGGGATCTACGTGTCTGCACCTGATTGTAGTAGTGTACTACTTTGAATCCACTAGGTGTGGTCCAACTCAAGTGTTTGTTTAATTCATTTGCTTTAGTAGTTACTTCTTTAAGGTATGCCTTGGCCTTGTTAGGTTCTACAAGAGATCTGTTAAGGCTGGCTTGGATTGCCCGTGCTAGCTCAACTATAGCACCGCCTGCTCTTTCTCTCTCAACCCAATCTAAATGTCCTTCTATCTTAAGATACTTCTGTATCCCATAGAATGTAAGGCCATAAGCATCACACATAGTAGATCTCTTAGTTACCTTGCGAGGTATCTCTTCTTTCCAGTGTGAAAGAAACTCTGTGTGCCAATCATTATCTTCCTTATGCTCATTGCAGTACAGAGTAGTAACGTCAGCGACATGTTGGTAGAGATCCTCAGGGAAATCAGAGGGAGTGACACCAGTAAGCTTAGCAATAACTGAGTCACCCATTATAGAACTGAGGTGTTGGTTACCGTTACACTTACCATCTAGGTTAGTAGCGATATAGCAATAGCCATCGTCCCTGCATATGTCAAAGACAGCAGCAAGGCGCTGAAAAGATTTATTCTTTTTCTTTGCGTCATCTATCCATTCCTTATTACTATAGGGATCGTTTGCAATTCTTTGTAGCATACACCAGTTATTTTCTACCCACTCAATACGCTCATCAAATGGTAGCTTGTCTTGGTCGAATAGGTTGGCAAGGTTTATCTGTTGCCAGTATCTACCACGAGCCGTCAGCTTCTGTCCGTTCTTCAACATGATCAATCCACGATCAAGATCAGAGGACTGGGGAGACAGTAGCTCACAGGTAGTGTACGATCTACCCCTGAAGTCAAGGGTATACACATGGTAGAAGAAGCGGTGGGGTATGAGATCCTTGGCTAGCTTGAGCCTGACCAGCATACGGCCACGGCCCTGCTCCTGCTTGTACCATTCACCCCAAGTTTCCTCACGTTTCTGACACCAGATTGCTTGCTCTTCTTTTGGCCCATCTTTAGGGTAGGGCTCATTAAACATGAACTCCTCGAAGCTATAGTAGGGCAGGTTTGCTAGGCCACCGTTGTTCTCGAACATGGTTTCCATGACCTCAAGGACATCCTCATTGATTGCCCATTCGGTTTGGCCCTGTTTGTTGAGGCCATCTAGCACCAGCTGGGAGGGCTCAGAGAACTTCTGTGACTTGGGATACTCACCAAAGAAGTTAGATCGATAGCCCTGTACCACAGGTTTTCTAATTGTAATGGTCTGATATCCACCAGACTCAACCAAGGTATGCTTCTCGGGAGGCGCAAGCATAGGCCTGTATACTAAAGAAGATGTCTCAAGTAAGTGGTGTCGTTTATGTAACTCCTTGAGTACATCGTTGTGGATTTCTACAAACGTATACTTCTTAAACATCTTACCCTTTTTAATAGTCTTAGGGTTGAGTAGGATTATGTTAGAGCAGGCAGCTATGCGTAGCATGTGGTGACCAAAGTCGTGCTTCTGTTTAATAGATAGGTTGATATTCTCACCCATCTTCAGAGCAAATGCTTTGCATCTTTTGGTAGTCCAGTTCTTTATGAACTTAGACTGACGCATCCAATCCTCTCGTTTGTTTTCTTTGGCACGTTGGAATCCCATGATGTCACAAGCATCTTGTGCTATCTGAGTAGCTACGGACTGGGCCAGCGGTGGGGTGTGTTGCTCCTCATTCCATCTGTATCCCCAGAAGCCACTAGAGAACCAGCTACGAATGACGGCACGCATGGTTATGTCGGCCATCTTGCGAGCACCTAGCTCAAGCAAAGGATACAACCATTGAGGTGACTTGGTAGACTGACACACATTATCTATCCACTCTTGATAGACAGACTCAAGTTCCATAACAGAAGAATCGATTAGCTCCTGTTCCGGTATACCCTCGTCCGGTGCTCTGTTATAGTCTTTCCAATAACGTTCACGACCATAGTCTAACATCATACGTTCGTATTCGTATTGTGTTTCTCTACGTGCCGCCTGCTCTTGGTCAGATAAACTATTCCATGTCTTCACGAATAAGTTCCTTTAGTTTTATTTCGTACTCTTCCTTTGTAATATTACCAAAGGCAAGGTCGAAGTTTAAATCATATATTTCTTTTGACACAAGAGATTGTCTTTCTTGATCGCCCTTGCCAGCACCAGTTGAACGGTATACTTCAGGCTTCCACTTTCTGCTACCACCTCTTGCTTGGTGTGCTTCATCTGAACGGTGCTTTTCTCTTAACTTCTTCCAATTCTTGTGTGCATTAAAAGTACCGCCATAACCTTGATCATGTTCTCGTTCCATAGGTTTCTCCTTGATCTACTAAGGGGGCGGGAGCAGCTCAGCGTCCCACCCCCCGTTCGATAGCTGTTTACTTTGCCATTTGAATAGCTGCGGCAAGCACCATAGACGAATCCTTAGCACCCTTACCAGCTAGATTACCGTATGCAGCAGAAGCGGGGGTCTTCTTGCGTCCACGGGATCCAGTTGTGTGTTGGATGTCATTCGTTACGGCGTTTGCTGCAATCCAAAGGTTTACGCCAAAGTCTTTGGCTTCATCCTCAAGGGTTTCTACCCACTTGGACATTGTAGTTACAGCTTTTACCTTCTGTGTTTCTTCCTTCTCATTCTCAGGATTGACAGGGATTGCTCCATGCATACTCTCGAAGATGTTCCAGAAGAATTTATTAATAGTAGCAGTATCAGTAGGAACCTTAGCGAGATCCTGTGTGGTCTGAGCAAACAAGTTACCCGTCTGCTTGAACCGAGCGATTGCATCTCTAGCGAACGAAAGCTTTTCTTCGATGTCGCCTGAGTGCTTGATCACAACCTTCTTACCTGACTCTCCCATTGCCATGTCCATAGTGTTCTTACACACCACACGAACAGACGTTGGGAACATGTGACCAGACAGCGTACCGTCGTGGCCCCACATCAAAGCCATGTATCGTTGTACGGTGTCACCTTGCACAGCCTCGAAGGGTGTGCCTCGCAGCAATAGGTACAGCTTGCGGCCATCCTGAATAGAGCCAGCACTTTCTACCGTAGCGTCAGAGCCAAAGCATTCAGCGAGACGGAAGATCTCTTCGTTCTGAATGATCTTGTATTGCTTGCTGACAATACCAAGAATATCCTTAGTATCTTCACGAACAATAGCATGGTAGTCGGGTGAGTACACCTGACCTGAGTAAGGATTACCTACAGTAATACCTTCTTCCTTGCGGACAGTCCAGTTAAGACCAGCCTGATACATCCCATCCCAAATATCAATGGGGTCTTCAATGACATTGCCAAGGCCATGCCACGCAGGAGTTTTGAAATAAGCAGCAGAGTCATTCTGAGTCATCTCGTGCATTATATTTTCCTTCTAAATTATCACTAGTTAAATCTTCCCAATCCGTTGATTCCCAATTACGTAGGGTATCCTTAGTCTTTTGACGGGTTGGGTATTGTCTTGTCTTCTTAGGGCGTACTTGATCTGACTTGATCTTTCGTTCCCTTTGTTTCTTCCTCATACAGAACCTCCGAATAAATCATATCTTCCAAGACATCACCGGCAGGGATCCACCCAGCCTCAATAGTTAAGACGAAGCCGTCGTCTGTGTAGTCTTGGATGTGATTGTTCCTGAGGAGTTCTTCCATAGCATGGATATTGATTGTGATTGGTATGTGTTTTACATTCATCCCTTGTCATCCTATGTATTGTAGTATATAAGTCAGCCCGTGTCAAGGGTTTTCTTTGTATTTCATAGCAACATACTGATATTTACTATCTTTACTGAATAGTTTAGCATCAGCCTTTGCCTCAGTCATGGTAGTATACAGGGCTGGCTCGGGAAACCAGTCGCCCTGCTTGTCCTTATGCCATGAGTCACTCATCCAAGTGCCATCATGGCCTTCTCCGGTTACAAGAATGCCGAACTTTTTAGTCATCCATATCCTCATGAGACATTTTGTTGGTGATATTATCTAACTGTTCTTTTTCTTGTAGTCGCTTAGTCATGAAGTCATCATACTCTACATCATCAATGTCCCAGTCTTGCATTTCAGAGTCGTGCTGTTCCCAGCCTTCCCAATCGTAGGCGAAGGGATCACTGCCAAACAATTCTTCTGCTTCTACCTTAGTCTCAGCCTCTACGTGGACGTAGCAGCTACCGTAGGTTAGCTCGGTATAGTTAACCCTAACCTCAAAAACTTTCTTAGCCACCGTTATACTCCTGTTGTTCGAGTTTATCCCATTGTTCTGCCCATTCCTTGGCTGTCTTGCCGTCAGGTAGGCCAGTTTCACTTGCAATGTAATCCCAGTCGGGTTCTTCTGCCCCTTGGGCTAGCTCCCAGCAATGGTAAGCTGTACTCTTAACTCTCCCCATCAACATACTCCTTGTAGAAACTTACACCTAAGTTATCTTCTTCTTGGAAATAAGAACCATACTTTGTAATGCACATTTCTATCCACTCAGTGTCACCATTTTCACAGCCGTAATAGAAACTATCAGCCAGTGTGTGCCAGAACTCTGCTTCACGTTCAAGCCAGTAGGTTTCTTCTCTAAAGTGTGGGTGCTTACGTGCTACCCAGTACTCGTCGTTACTAGGAATGATACCAAAGTCAGGGTCATCAGATGCCCTACCCCACATATCAATCTCTTTAAAGAAATTAGGCTTCATTCATCTATCCATTTCATAGTTTCAATCATTGCGATTGGTATCTTTGTGATATGCCCACACTCTTCTGGCCCAAGGTCAGAGGTCAGTGCGATATATGTAGCATCCTTATAGAGAACCCAGCCCACGCTACGCATGGTAGGTGGGGCGGTGTTCGCTTGTTCGATTGCCTCTTCGAGTTTCATCCAAGAGGTATCTCCGTATGTCTCAGCGTCAGTCCAAGAAACTTGAGCCAGTTTGTAGTCTATCGGCATCTTCGGTCTCCTTGTTCAGGGATTCAACGAAGTTATTTATCGTTGTTCCCATGTGTTCCCATTCACGTACACACCACAGTTCTCCCCAGTTAATTACTTCACCTTGTGCATCAGCAGGGAAGATCATAGTTTCCCAACCTCCGTGGTCCGTAGCCATAATTCTAGAGACAAGTACAAAGTCAGTAGTATTTGTAGTGTCTTCGTCGTCCCAAGTTTCCCAAGTCAAAGGGCTGCTCATTTTGAACAGACGTTGGGTCTTGTCCTTGCTTTCAAGCTTGGACTCAACCAGTGTTGCTTCAATCATAGTCATCGTAGTTATCCTCATCGTGATAGTTATCGTCGACATCCCATTCGATGTCACTCTCATCAAATCCATTAGCTTCAAGGAAGTTCCAAGCTTCGATGCCAGTAAGTTCCAGCTTCTTAGAATCCTCAAAGTGTCCTTCTTTAGTTGACATGTGTCCTTGAATAGACAGTGATTCAACATCCAAATCATGTTCTTCGTGTCCGGGGCATTCCCAAGTAGCGTGCTCAAGGTAGCATGTTCCGTCAGCAGTACCTGATCCATCTACACACAGCTCATCGCTCTCAAGATAGAAGTTAAAGCTTGAGGTGACAGCATGGTATCCACAGTAGGGCATTACAATTCTCCAATTAGATTATTTACAGCGTACAAAAGATAAAGAGGGTCAGTGTTAGCCCTCAGCCAGTTATGTAATTCTTTATGAGACCAGTTGTTTTGATAGGCATACTTGTAGAGTTTACTGTATGCTATCTGATAGTCATTGTCCTCTTTTCTCATTGACACCACGCTTGTTTATGACACCCAATCGAGTTTTCCAGTCCTCTTTCCATTGGATGTAAAGCGGTGGCAAATCATTTCGTTTCCGTGTTCCCGGCATAGGCTCAGACCCGAGGAACTCTCCAGTCTTCTTGTTCTCTCTGTGTGTCCACCGCTCTGAGTACGCCTCGATAGGTTCGTATACATTAACAGATTTTTGTAGGTCTGTCAAGGGTGGATCTGAAATTTTCCCCAAAAGATTTGGGTTTGGGTTGTTCTTGTAGAACTCTTGTAACATTTGATTCTCCATTAGGTTTCACTTGCTTCTCTTGGTGTACCTATAACACCTCATCCTAGCCTCTAGCTCACATCCCACAGTCTAGGCTTGTCTAATTAGTTTACCAGACCTCAAAGCCGTCGCCACAGGCACGGAGAAAGGTCACAAATTCTTCGAGGTGATCCCAGTCAACCTGATACGCAGATTGTGTAGGGACATTATCCCAATCCTCTTCATCAACAAAGGCATGGCCTCCGTGTTCAGAGGGTTCCTGTGCGATGCGACAGATGTCATCCAGCTCAGTGGGTGAGTATCTTACCGGCTTGCCCCTGACGTTCTTGGCTGTCTTGATCCAGTCGTCCAGATCATGAGCCATTAGAAGGCAGGCTGTGCGGCTGCGGGCTCCGCCACCAGAGTTCTCAGCAAGCAGTTGTTGTTGGTGTTCTGGGATGTGGTCAATAGCACCACTCTTCTCCATCGCCACACAGATAGGCCTCCAAGACCAGCAGTTGGCCCGGAAGTACTTTCCGTCAGCATTGCGAGGGTCAATTCCATATACGTCCATACCCATGTCAGCTTCCTTTACGTTCCTCGTATGTATCCATCCATGATTTCAGGATACGGTTAGCCTCATACTTAGTGAGATCGAAGTGGTCCATAAGGTGGGAACCAGCTCCGAACATGTTTACAATTCCTGTCTCCCTGAGCATGTCGAGATACTCGTAATGCTCGGTCGTTGTAGCGTCCATAGTAGACTCCTTGTAGTTATAGAGTGGTGGGCGTTTCTAATGGGGACACTTAACGCCCAAAGTTATCCTCCGCACCTGTCTATCGGGTCAGGCATCCGTGGAGTAGAGGTCTGGGTGTAGATACTATTCTTCTACTACCGCCCCAGTCAGGGACAGGCCCGTTGGATCCGACAGGACTGCTATGCAGTCAGGACTTGCACCTGCGTCTCCCAGACATACTCACGTTCATATTGCGGCTAGCGATTCGTCTCCTATCTACCTTACGGCTGCCGTAGCCGGACCCGCCTTTTCATAGTATGCTGGTCAATGGCGGTCATCATCACACTCCAGCACCCGATATTCTGTTTGTTCTGGGCAATAGCACAGGGCCATTGCCGAGAACAAACAGGGGTGTCCTCGTCCTACATATGGGACCGAGGTAGCACCCTCTGTTTGGAAAAGAGCAGACCCCGCTTTACGCGAGGTTCGTTAGCTCGATTCCTTGGGACTTAGCCTTGGAAACGAGTCGTTCCTTGGCGTCAGAGCCCCATTGGTGGTTAGTTCCTTCTGCTTTGACGCAGATTCGGACTTGATTCGTGATGTACTTCTGCCATTCGGCAGGTGTACGGGTAACGACCTTCTGCTTTCGAGGGGTAACCTCGGCACAGTCGATCACGATAGGCTTGTTTGCAGCCATGTTCGATCTCCTTACATAAATCGATTTGCCCTGAGTTCTCCCGGAGGCCGAAGGCCGAGGAAGAACTCTAGTACAGACTATGGATATACATAAGTATTGTGTCTAGTTATATATCATCATGATTATATCCTACATCCATACACCATAGATTAGACAGACTATAGAAGATACAGGCTAAGGTAGACTATAGAAGGCTACTATCTATAACCCCAACTATACCGACATACAACATATGGTACATGGTATACAATATATTATACATCATATAGGGCCGAAGGCCCGAAGTCATTCCCACACTTCTCTAGGGATGCCTAGAGTGTGGCCTAGCTGGCCGTTAGAATGACTGTAGCCCCCGTCAAGAGACTACAGCCGGGAATCACGATCACATGATGCCCAGAGGATCCTCAATGCTCAGCAGCTTGGCTGCTACCTTGGGTGCTTTGATCTCGACAACTGCTAGGCAGTCCCTCGATTCAATGTTGCACCCTTGGAAGTGAGCGTTGAACTGACGAGTCAATGCCCCGAAGGCATGATTCTGGTCAGCCACAAACGGGCCTTGGTATGAGAACTTCACACC